>Ga0307513_10007110_pt1 | contig 14551 bp, 13 predicted proteins | sample 15_EM_MG_FD_202174 | JGI IMG/M metagenome (GOLD analysis project Ga0307513, IMG submission 202174) | Populus trichocarpa ectomycorrhiza microbial communities from riparian zone in the Pacific Northwest, United States - 15_EM | ecosystem: Host-associated > Plants > Roots > Unclassified | place... | reverse complement strand
TGTTTCCGGTGTTGACGCAGGCGGCGGCGGTCGTGCCTTTGGTGTTGTTGGGCAGGGAGTTGGGTGTGGGTGGCGGGGGCGTGTTGCGTGTCGCGTTGTTGCTGCTGGCGGTGAACGGTTATTTGATTCAGCACGCGCAGCAGTTGCGTATGTATAGCCTGTTGCTGTTGTTCGCGGTGTGTTCGCTGTGGCTGTTTGTGCGCTTCTCGGAGCGCGCGGCGACGGTGGTGGGGCGGGGAGATGTGGTCGCGCTGTTCGTGGTGAATTTGCTGCTGGTTTACACGCATTATTTCGGGTGGCTGGTGGTGGGGGGCGAAGCGGTTTTTTTGTGCGTGTGGCGGAGGGGGAGGTTGAAGTCGTTCGCGTTGATGGTGGTCGCGCTCGTGGTGTGTTTCAGCCCGTGGGTGTGGTTGGTGTGGCGGGCGTGGAGCGCGGGGGAGGGGCTGGCGCAGAACATCGGTTGGGCGGCGCGCCCGCGACTGGCGGACATCTTTCAACCTTTCCTGTTGCTGCACGAGCCGTTCCGGTTTCGCCGGAGCACTTATGAGCCGGTGGTGCTGCGCGTGAACGTGTGGTTGGCCGTCGCCGTGTTCGTCCCGCCGTTCGTCGCGTTGTGCTGGCGTGCGTTGAGGCGGCGACGCGTGGGGGCGCAAGGTTCGGAAGACGTGCGCGTGGGGGAAGCGGTGGGAGGCGACGCGGGCGGGAAGTCATCGGGAGACTATGCGGGCGGCAAGTCATTGGTAAGCGACGCGGGCGGCAAGTCGTCGCGAGATGACGCGGGTGGGAAGTCGGCCTTAACCTTCCTGTTGTTTTTCTCTTTGATGCCTGTGGTCGTGGCGTTCGTGCTGGCGCGGGTGCTGCCGCAATCGATCTGGGGGACGCGCCACTTGATCATCGTCGCGCCGGTGTACCTGTTGCTGGCGTCGGTCGCGCTCGTCTCGTTGCGGCGACCGTTGTGGCTCGCGGTCACGCTCAAACTACTGCTTGCCTGCTGGCTGACGCTCGGTGCGATGCTCTGGCTGATGCGACGTGACGCGCCGCCCGTGTGGTGCGCGTGGGAGACGCTCGCGCAGAGGGTTGTCGAGACGGACGCGGGCGTGGGGGAAGAGGTTAAGGTCTACGCTACGGAAGACCTCGTGGCATATCACCTGTGGTACGGGATGAGTTTGAAGGGCGACAGGCGATTCCGCGTCGTGGCCGTGAAGAACCTGCCCGGCCTCGTGGAGGATAGAGCGTTTTTCCTGCCGCGCGGGTTCGACGAAGTGACGGCGACGGACGCGTCGGCGGCGATGCGTGAGGAACGCTTCTGGGTGGCCTTCCGTGATACGACATGGAACGCGGAGCATCCACTGTTGCGCCTGCTGTCCGAGCGCGGCTACGAGACGGGCGCGCGTTTTGAAGTGGCGGCTTCGGGACAGAAGGCTTTCATCGTCTCCGCGAAGCGTCGCGCGCGTTGAGCTTCCGCCATCGCCGTCAGAACTTCAGACGCCGCGAAAACTTCACTTGCCGCCGGACTTCATACGCCGCCGAAACTTTACGCGTCTTCTTCGACGGGCGCGCCCGACTCTTTCCAAGCCTTCCAGCCGCCGTCCATCGAATAGACGTTGGTGTAGCCGAGTCGTTGTAAGTTGTCGGCGGCGAGGGCGGAGCGGTAGCCGCCGCCGCAGTAGAGTATGAGTTCGGTCTGCTTGTCGGGGATGGCCTGTTCGATGTCGCGTTCGATGATGCCGCGCCCCAGGTGCGTAGCCCCTGTGGCGTGCGCGGCGTGCCATTCGTTGTCTTCGCGCACGTCTATGAGGCGCGCGGCGGGGTTGGCGTCGAGATGCGCGCGCGCGCCTGCGACATCGAGTTCGCGGATGCGTGTTTTGGCGTCGCGGACGAGTTGGAGGAAGCCTGCGGAGTGTTCCATGCGGTGTTTGGTTTCTTTCGTCGCTGGATGAAAAAGACGGGAGGCATTATAATCCGTGTTTGCGATACCAACCCATCAAATTAAGTATCTATTTCGGAGCGGCGGCGCGCGTGTAGGACGCAGTTGCGTGCCGTCTCCGACGAGGAGAGGACTAAGGTTTTGGCGACAAAACAATTCGACGTGACGATTATCGGCGCAGGCCCCGGCGGTTACGTGGCCGCCATTCGCGGCGCGCAACTCGGCCTCAAAGTTGCGCTCGTGGAGAAGGACAAGCGGCTCGGCGGGACGTGCGGCCTGCGCGGGTGCATCCCGACGAAATCCCTGTTGATGTCGGCGCACAACTACGAACTCGCGCAGCACCTCGGCGACCACGGCGTGCAGGTTTCCGAAGTCAAACTCGCCTTCGACGCCGTGCAGAAGCGCAAGGACAAGATCGTGGCGAAAAACTCGGCGGGCGTCTCCTACCTGATGAAGAAGAACAAGGTGACGGTCTTTAACGGGACGGGCAAACTACAACTCCCCGGCAAGGTCGAAGTGACGGGCGCGGACGGCCAGCGGCAGACCATCGAGACGAAAAACATCATCATCGCCACCGGTTCGGTCGTGCGCCCCATTCCCGGCTTCGAGACGGACGGCGAGCGCGTCGTCAACAGCGATCACATACTGGAACTCAAGCAAGTGCCGAAGTCGCTGATCGTGATGGGCGCGGGCGCGGTCGGCGTCGAGTTCGCAAGCGTCTATTCGCGCTTCGGGACGGAGACGACCATCGTCGAACTGATGCCGCACCTGTTGCCGCTCGAAGACGAGGAAGTGTCGGTCGAACTCGAAAAGTCGTTCCGCAAGCGCGGCATCAAACAGCAACTCGGCACGCGTCTTGAGAAGATGGAAAAGACGGACACAGGCGTCGTCGTGACGGGCAAGGATGCGAAGGGCGCGGAGGTGCGGCTCGAAGCGGAGATGTTCCTCGTCGCCGTCGGGCGCATGCCCTATCTCGAAGGGCTGGGACTCGAAGGCACGAAGATCAAGGTGGAGCGCGGCAACGTGCAGGTGGACGAGTTCTGCCGCACGGGCGAGGCGGGCGTGTTCGCCATCGGCGACGTGATCCCGACGCCGTGGCTCGCGCACCTCGCATCGAAAGAGGGCATCCTCGTCGTCGAACAGATCGCCGGACAGAAGCCGCACCCGATCAACATGCGCCACGTCCCCTCGTGTACTTACTGCGACCCGGAAGTGGCCTCCGTCGGTTTGACGGAAGCGGCGGCGAAGAAGGAAGGCTACGACGTGCGCGTCGCCAAGTTTCCCTTCTCGGCCTCCGGCAAGGCGCGCATTCTCGGAGAGGAAGAGGGCTTCATCAAGATCGTCAGCGAGACAAAATACGACGAACTCCTCGGCGTCCACATCATCGGGCCGCACGCGACCGAACTCATCGCCGAAGCGGGCGTCGCGCTCCAACTCGAATCCACCGCCGAAGAACTCGGGCGCACCATCTTCGCGCACCCCACCATCTCCGAAGCCATGATGGAGGCCGCCGAAGGCATTCACGGATTGACGATTCACTTTTAAGAGTGAGCAGTAAGCAGCGAGCAGTAAGCAGTCAAAACTGTTCTGCGCTGCTCACTGCTTACTGCTCACGGCTCACTTTTTGAATTATGAAGACAGAGACGAAACGGAAAGGCGCGTCGAAGCAGGGCGCGGCGAAGGATAAGAAAGAGGCGGGCGACAACGGGGCGAACGGCGTCGCTGCTACTACTGCGGCGAGCGTGGCCGACGGGGAGTTGATCTGTACGACGGAGACGACGCTCACGCATGAGCAGTTGTTGGAATTGTACCGTCACCTGTTGATGACGCGTCTCGTTGAAGAGCGGCTGGTGAATTTGTACCGGCAGACGAAAGTGGTCGGCGGCGTGTTCCGCTCTCTGGGTCAGGAGGCGACGGCGGTCGGGACGTGCTACGCGTTGGAGACGCGCGATTTCATTGCGCCGCTCATACGCGACCTCGGCGCGGTGCTGGTGAAAGGCATCCGCCCGCGCGAGATTTTCGCGCAGTACATGGCGAAGGCTTGGGGACCGTCCGAAGGGCGCGACCTCAATATCCACTTCGGCAATCTGGACAAGGGCTTCATCGGCCCGATCTCGCACCTCGGCGACATGATCCCCGTGATGACCGGCATCGCCCTCGGCGCGCGCATGCAGGGCAAAGACATCGTCGCGCTGGCCTACATCGGCGACGGCGGCATGAGCACGGGCGCGTTCCACGAAGGGCTGAACTTCGCCGCCGTGCAGCGTCTCCCCGTCATCATCATCGCCGAACACAACTGGTATGCCTACTCGACGCCGACGCGCTTGCAGACCGCCGTGGAGAACCTCGCGGACAAGGCCGCCGGCTACGGCATCCCCGGCCACATCGTTGACGGCAACGACATCATCGCCTGTTACGAAGTGACGAAGCGCGCGGCTGACTACGCGCGCGCGGGCGGCGGCGCGGTTTTGATCGAGGCCAAGACCTACCGTCGCAAAGGCCACGCGGAGCACGACGACCAACGCTACATCGCATCCGCAGAACTCGAAATGTGGGAGAAGCGCGACCCCGTCGACCGCTTCACGCGCCACCTGCTGACGCTGGAGATTGCCACGCAGGCGCAACTCGACGAGATCGTCGCGGGCGTGCAACGCGAGATTGACGAGGACGTGGCGTGGGCGGAAGAGTCGCCGATGCCCGACGCGGAGAAGGCCGCTTACGGCGTCTTCGACAACTCAATCGTCCCGCCCGCGTTCCGCCCGAAAATCTTCGGCGGCAACTAAAAGTTATGAGACGGTCGAAACTCGTCATCGCATTTGTCTTGCTGGCCTTGTTGTCCGGCGCGCAGGCGCAGGAAGGCGAGGGAAGGGCGCAGTTCAGAGACGGGCGTATCAGCTTCGTGCCGCCCGCCGGGTTTAAAGCGATGTCGAAAGAGGACATCACTTTCAAGTTCGGGCGCAGCGGCGCGGTGCAGCCGGAATTCGCATACAGCAACGAGCGGCAGAACGTCTCGGTGGCAATCGGTTTCGTCGGCAGCGGACTTCGGGCGGAGCAGTTGGACGGGTTGAAGAAGGTGCTCGAAGCGGACTTGGAGCGGAGGCTCCCCGGCCTCGAATGGATCGAACGCGAGTTGGTCACGCGCGAAGGGAGACGCTGGCTTCGGCTGCACTTGAAGTCTCAGGCGATTGACACCGGCGTCGTCAACGATATGTACGCCACGATCTTCGACGGCCAGTTGCTGACGTTCAATTTCAACTCGACCGTAGCCCAGTACGACAACTACAAAGAGAGTCTGCGCCGGAGCGCGCAGACGATTACCGTAAAATAAGAGGCGACGCTTTCATCAACATGTCAACGGCAGTTAAAAAAGAGCACAAATCGAATCGCCCGGCGCGCGGCGGCGTGGCGACGTTTGTAGAGGCCATCCGGCAGGGCATCTGGGAAGAGATGGAGCGCGACCCGACCGTGTTCGTCATCGGCGAGGACGTGGGCGCGTATGGCGGCGCGTTCAAGGTGACGGACGGCCTGCTCGACGAGTTCGGCGAGGGGCGCGTGATCGACACGCCGATCTCTGAGGCGGCGATTGTGGGCGCGGCGTGCGGCGCGGCGCTGATGGGGATGCGACCCGTCGCGGAGTTTCAATTCATAGACTTCATCTCGCCGGGCTTCGACATGCTGACGAACTACGCGGCGAAGTGTCGCTATCGTTGGGGCGCAGGACTCCCGACGGTGTTTCGCGGGCCGTGCGGCGCGGGCGTCCATTCGGGGCCGTTTCATTCCGTCAACGCCGAGGCGTTCTTTTTAAACACGGCGGGTTTGAAGATCGTGGAGCCTTCGACGGCTTACGACGCGAAAGGTTTGATCAAAGCCGCTATCCGCGACCCAGACCCGGTGCTCTACTTCGAGCACAAGAAACTCTATCGCCTGCCGCGCCTGCGCGAAGAGTTGCCGGAGGACGACTACATCGTCGAGATCGGTAAAGCGCGCACGGCGCGCGAGGGGCGCGACCTCTCGATCATCACGTTCGGCGCGCAGGTGTTGAACGCGCTCGACGCGGCGGTGGAGTTGGAGCGCGAAGGCCTGGACGTTGAGGTGATAGACCTGCGCACCCTCGCGCCGATGGACAAAGAAGCCATCCTCGCGTCCGTCAGGAAGACGAACAAGGTTTTGATCCTGCACGAGGCGGCGCGCACGGGCGGCATCGGCGGCGAGATCGCGGCGACGATTGCCGAAGAGGCTTTCGAATGGCTGGACGCGCCCGTCGTGCGCGTCGCGTCGATTGACACGCCCGTGCCTTATTCGCCGCCGCTCGAAGAGTATCACCTGCCGCAGATCAAAGACGTGCTGGAAGCGGCGCGTAAACTGGCGGCTTACTGAGATCGTGAGCGGTAAGCGGTGAGCAGTAAGCTGTGAAGACGAAGAAACTGCTTACTGCTTACCGCTCACTGTTCATTTGCCATCGATAAGGAGTGAGGCCATGCCGAAGTATGTCATCGAGCGAGAAGTGCCGGAGGCGGGTAAGTTGTCCACGAGCGCTTTGCAGGCCATGTCGCAGAAGTCGTGCGCCGTTTTGAACGACATGGGGCCGCAGATTCAGTGGGTGCAGAGTTACGTCACGGACGACAAGATCTATTGCGTCTATATCGCGCCGAACGAGGAAGCGGTGCGCGAGCACGCGGCGCAGGGCGGGTTTCCGGCGAACCGAATTTCCGAGATCAGGACGGTGATTGATCCGACGACCGCGGAAGAAAGTAAATCGTGAATCGTCAATCGTGAATCGTTAAAGACAGCTTTCTCTATTTACGATTCACGATTCACGGGATAATTCATTAGGGAGAACATATGAGTACAGAAGTTGTGATGCCGCAGATGGGCGAGTCCATCGCGGAGGGGACGATCACCCGTTGGATGAAGCAGGTGGGCGAGCGCGTGGAGCGCGACGAGCCGCTGTTCGAGATTTCGACCGACAAGGTTGACGCGGAGATTCCCAGCCCTGCCGCCGGGACGCTCACCGAGATCATGTTCAAAGAGGGCGAGACGGTCGAAGTGAACAAGGTGGTCGCCATCATCGGCGCGGAGGGCGAGCAAGCCGCCGCATCCGCCGCGAGCGCGCAACCTGCTGCGGGTGCGCCCGCCGCGCAGGCAGCCGTCGCGCCCGCGCCTCCGCCCGCGCCCACGACGGCGACAGCATCACAGGCGTCCGCACAGCCGGCGGCGCAGACCGCAACTTCACAGACGCCGCAGGCCGCCGAAGTGGCGGGCCGGAGCTACGACGACCAGCGTCCGGGCGCGAAGGCCGAAGGGCAGACGCTCGCGTCCGCCGGAGGCGGTAACGGCGAGGCACAGCCGGTTGACGCCGCGACGGGAGCAAACGGCGGCGCGCAGTCGGTCGAGGATTTGCGTCGCACGAAGTCAAGCCCGCTCGTCCGCAACATCGCCCGCGAACACAACATAGACATCACGCAACTCGAAGGCACGGGGATGAGCGGTCGGGTCACGAAGAACGACATTCTCAGCTTCATCGAGTCGGGCGTGACCGCGACGCCGCAGGAGCAGCAATCCGCCGCACGCGCGCCGCAGCCTTCCGTGCAGGCGCCGCCCGCGCAAGTTCCGCACGTACAGCCCGGTGCGGGCGACCGCGTCGAGCCGATGACCGTGATGCGCAAGAAGATCGCAGAGCACATGATCATGTCGCAGAACACGTCGGCGCACGTCGCCACCGTGTACGAGATCGACATGACGCGCATCGCCAAACTGCGCGACCGGCACAAGGCCGAGTTCCTCCAGCGCACGGGCACGAAGTTGACCTATATGCCCTTCATCTTTCAGGCCATCACGAGCGCGCTACGGAAGTTTCCCATCTTCAACTCGCAGGTTTCGGGCGATCAGATCGTCTACAAGCAGGACATCAATCTCGGCATGGCCGTGGCACTCGACTGGGGCTTGATCGTCCCCGTCATCAAACGCGCCGACGACCTCTCTATCTCCGGCCTCGCACGCGCCGCCAACGATCTGGCCGACCGCGCGCGCAATAAGCAACTCAAGCCCGACGAGGTGGCGGGCGGCACGTTCACCGTCACGAACCCCGGCGTCTTCGGCGGACTCTTCGGCACGCCCATCATCAACCAACCGCAGGTTGCCATCCTCGGCATCGGCGCGATTGAAAAACGCGCGAAGGTTCTGACCACGCCCGAAGGCGACGACTTCATCGCCATCCGCCACATGGCCTACTTCGCGCTCTCCTTCGACCACCGCATCATCGACGGCGCGGACGCCGAACGCTTCCTCGCCTACGTCAAAGAGTTGCTTGAAGCCGGACAGTTTACGGTTTGAAGTTCGGGTAAAGGTTAAAGGGGGAAAGGGAAGAAGGTCCGGTTGCCTTCTCCCCTTTCCCCCTTTAACCTTTGACCTTACCCTTCCTGATTTGTTGCAATCGCGTGGCGATCAAATTCTAAATTCCTCCGGCGCAACGTAAACGCGCGTTTTTGTCATCTACGCTCTTGACTCCCCAAACGCGTTTGACGAGAATCACAAGCGATTCAGGAAACCAAAACAATACCTCGCGTGGGTTTGGTCAGACGGTTCGTGGGCGCGCCCGACATCAAGCGTCCGGTGCGCCGCAGCATGTGGCTGCGACGCCTTTTCTTTGTCGGGCTTTTACTCTCGCAGCATCCCTCGTTCCGCGAATCGTGAATCGTGACGAGCAGCAGCAACAGCGGGCTTAAATTTTATAACTCAGATAAGCAGGAGAAAGAAAAATGAGCGTGAACAAGTCGAACAGTTTCCGGGTGTCAAGCATCGCCCTCACTATCGTTCTGGCGTTGGCCTCCGCCGCCTTCGCCCAAACCGACCAAACGGGCAGCAGCAGCGGCACGAACTCGCGCACGGTCGCCAGCGGCCAGAAGATGACCGTCAAAGGCGTCGTCACCAGCCGCGACATCGACGCCAACACTTTCGTCGTGCAGGACATCAACGGCGTCAGCACCAGCGTCCGCCTGACCGACCGCACGAGCGTCAAGTCGAAGGGCGGCTTCTTCGGCGGCGGCTCGACCTATGGCGCATCGAACATCCTGCGCGGACTCAACCTCGAAGTCGAAGGACGCGGCGACGCCTCCGGCAATCTCGTCGCGGAGAAAGTCCGCTTCGGGAGCACTGACTTGAGAGTGGCGCAGTCGATTCAGGCGCGCGTTGACCCGGTCGAGAACCGCGTCGGCACGGCGGAGAATCGTATCGGGCAGGTTGAACAAAATTCGCAGCGTCTCTCCGGCCAGTTGGATGAGTTGGCGGCGGTCGCAAACGCAGCGGGCGGCGGCGCGAAGGCCGCGCAGGAAACGGCGGATGCTGCCGTCTCCGGCGTCAACATGACGAACGAACGCATCTCCGCGCTCGACGACTACGTGGCGCAGCAGACCGTCAACGTTAACTTCCGCGTCGGCAGCGCAGTGCTCTCGCCCGAAGCCAAGACCACGCTCGACCAGATCGCGCAGCAGGCGCTCAAGGCGCGCGGCTACGTGCTGGAAGTGCGCGGCTTCGCCAGCGCGGACGGCGCGGAGGCGAAGAACCGCATGCTCAGCCAGCGACGCGCCGATGCGGTTGTGCAATATCTGGCCTACACGCACAACATTCCTCTGCGCCGCATCGTGACGCCGTTCGGCTATGGCGAGCAACAGGCCATCGCCGACAACGCGACGCGTGAGGGTCGGCAACAGAACCGTCGCGTGGAAGTGAGCGTGCTGGTCAATCGCGGCCTCATGCAGTCTGCGCCGAACATGAGCACGGCCAAGCCCGATCAGGCGACGCCGCAGGAATAAACGCAACCGGCAACACGACACGGGGCAGAGGGAAAGGGGGAAGGCGTAAAGGCGAAGGGAAGACCACGATAGGCTTCCCCTTCTTCCTTTACCCTTCAACCTTTCCCTTTACCCTTTTCCGCTGATGGGTGACTTCGATGATTAAAGGCTACGACAAACCGCGCGCTCTCCTGTTGCTGGCGGCGATCATCCTCGGATGGACGCTGGCCGTTCCGTCCTTCGTGCCGGGTGCGAGCGGGCAGGCGACGCAACAGCAGCCTGTCCGCGTCCCACAACTCCCGCCGCAACAGCCGCAAGCGACGCCAACTCCCGCGCGGACGCCGGATGCTACACGGCTGCCTGCCGGTGAACTCGGGCCGCCTCCGAAACCCGTCAACGAGGGCAGCACCGATAAAGTCGGCGACGAGAGCATCGTTGAAGACGACGAGATCGTGCGCGTCACATCGAATCTGGTCGTCGTGCCCGTGTCTGTGACGGACGAGCGGGGCGAGCCGGTACAAGGGTTGAAGGCGACGGATTTTCGCCTCGAAGAAGAAGGGCGCGCGCAGGAGATCGCGCAGGTCGGCGACGCGGAGCAAGTGCCGCTCGACATCGCCATCCTCTTCGACGTGTCGAGCAGCATCAGCGGGCGTTTCGCCTTCGAGCAGGAGGCCGCCGCGCGTTTCCTCAAACAGGTCTTGAAGCCGATTGACCGCGCCGCCGTCTTCGCCATCGAAGGCAAGCCGCGACTCGAACAGCAACTCGCCTCCGCCGAGATCGCGTCGGCCAAACTGCTCCAGATTCCCGCGCCAACCAAATCAACGCCCACGGCCTTTTACGATTCGACCATCACCGCCGCGCGCTATCTCGCACAGAACGCGCCGGGCAGACACCGCCGCGTTATCATCGTTATCTCCGACGGCGACGACAATTTCAGCGAGCGCGTGAAGGCGGGCGAAGTCGAAGACGCGCGCGCCCTGAATCGCGGCGAGAAGTTGCCCGCGGGCGCAAACGCGCGCCAGCAGGCGACGCACCGCAAGGCTATCATCGAAGTGCAGCGCGAAGTGCAACGCGCGGACGCCGTGTTTTATTCCATCAATCCGAGCGGCGGCGGGCTGAGTCTCAACGCCCGCGGCACACGCGCGCAGGAGGGCATGCAGCAACTCGCCGCATCAACCGGCGGCACGTCCTTCACGCCACAGCAACTCGAAGAACTCGACGACATCTTCCGGCGCATCGCCGCCGAACTGCGCGCCCAGTACCTTCTCCAATACTATTCAAACAGCGACGCCCCCAACGGCAAATTTCTCAATATACGCGTCCGCACGCCCACCCGCGCCGACGCACGCGTCCGCGCACGCAACGGCTACTACGTGAAGAAGTAAATCGTTCAAGAGCCGTCAATCGTGAACAGATAAAAGCCATCAATCGTGAATCGTGAATAGATTAAGACCAGTTCTTTCTATTCACGATTGACGATTCACGATTGACGGCTTTTCAGATTTCCAGAAGCACGTCTGCGAGTTGGTTGGCGACTTCGATGAGGGCGCGACCGGCGGCGTCGAGTTGTCCGGCGTTGGCGCGTTGTTCGGCGGCGGCGGCAGAGGCGGCGACGCCGTTCAGGCGCGCGTAGTGTCGTTCGAGGCCGGGCGTGGTGCGGAAGTAGAGTTCGAGTTTGTCGAGGCGGTCGCGGATGTTCCCCAGACTCTCTAGGACGGTCGTGCGGCTGCGGTTGAGGATGGCCTGCGTCTGCGGCGACACCTCGCCGCCCTCGCGCGCCTGCTTCTCGTTCGCCTCCACGCCGACCGAGGTGCGCCCGTAGAGATAGAGAAAGCGCGTCAGCGTCTTCAACTCGTCTGCGAGACGGATGCGCGCCCCGTTGAGCGTGGTTGTGCTGGCCGTCGCAGGCTTTCTGGCGGCGGGTCGCCTCGCCGGAGTCGTTCGACGCTGGCGTTGCGCTGGAGCGTCGGTGGCCGATAGCAGCAACAGCAGGCAGGCAAGGCTCAGGGCTTGGACAAGTCTCAAAATCGTTCCTCCTTCGGAAAGCGTGTTGACGACAAACTATGCCGCGCGCGTCGCGGCGTCAAGTTGACGGGCACGGGTTCGGTCGCGTGGTTCGGCTTGCGCGCCGCCGCGCTGTTACAATGAGCAGCGACCGCTGGCGCGAAAAATCACGACGCACATTCTTTGCGATGCCGAAGAGAACACTACAGGTTCGCCGCCTCGGGCGGATGGAGTACGGCGCGGCCTACCTTATCCAGAAGGAGATCGAGGCCGCGCGCAAAAACGGCACGGGCGCGGATACCCTGCTGCTCGTCGAACACCCGCACGTGCTGACGCTCGGACGACGCGCAGATTCTTCCGCCGTCCTCGCCACGCCGGAAACTCTGGCGGCGCGCGGCGTCGCCCTCTTCGAGACGAACCGTGGCGGCAAGGCGACCTATCACGGGCTGGGGCAGTTGGTCGGCTACCCGATCATAAATTTGAGTCCCGACCGCGAGGATGTTCATCGTTACGTGCGCGAACTCGAAGAGGCTCTGATTCGCGCGCTCGCTGATTTCCAGATCGAGGGTTTCAGGATTAAAGGCTTGACCGGCGTTCACACGACGCGCGGCAAGGTTGCCGCCATCGGCGTCCACATCTCACGCTGGGTGACGACGCACGGCTTCGCCCTGAATGTCAACACCGACCTCGGTTTCTTCGATCTCATCATCGCCTGCGAAGGCGAACCCGTCACCTCGATGCACGAACTGCTCGGCCACGAGGTGTCCTTGCGCGACGTGGAAGACCGCGTCGTCGCGCGCTTCGCCGAAGTGTTCGAGATGACTCCTGAAAACGAATATGCTAACGCTTGAGTTTATACGCGAGGCGCACGAGCGCATCGCGCCGCACGTTCATCGCACGCCGGTCATGTCTTCACGCGCCTTTAACCGTGCGGCGGGGCGCGAGGTCTTTTTCAAGTGCGAAAATTTCCAACGCGCCGGGGCGTTCAAGATGCGCGGGGCGACGAACAAGATTCTCTCGCTCGGCGCGGATGAACACGCGCGGGGCGTCGCCGCGTTCTCGTCGGGCAATCACGCGCAGGCCGTCGCGCTCGCGGCGCGCGATGCGGGCACGCGCGCCGTGATCGTGATGCCGGACGATGCGCCGCGCTCGAAGGTGGCGGCGACGCGCGAATACGGCGCGGAAGTCATCTTCTACGACCGCCAGCGCGACAACCGCGAGACGGTCGCGCGCGATGTGGCCGAACGCACGGGACGCGTGCTCGTCCCGCCCTACGACGATTATCACGTGATGGCGGGGCAGGGAACGTGCGCGCTCGAACTGCTCGAAGAAGTCGCAGACCTCGACGCGATAGTGCTGCCGTGCGGCGGCGGCGGGCTGTTCGCGGGGGCAAGCATGGCGGCGAAAGGCGTCAACTCCCGGATACGTTGCTTCGGCGTCGAACCGGAAACGGGCGACGACACGCGGCAGTCGTTTCTCAAGGGTGAGCGCGTGATGATCGCGCCGCCGCCGACCATCGCCGACGGCGCACGCGTGCAGTCGCCGGGCGCGCTGACGTTTCCCTTCGTGCAAAAAAATGCCGAGGACGTGTTGACCGTCTCGGACGCGGAACTCGTCGAGTCGTTGAAGTTTCTGCTCTTCCGTCTGAAAATATTGGTCGAGCCGACGGGCGCGCTCGGCGTCGCGGCTGCGCTTTTTAATAAACTTCCGGCAAACATTCGACGCACCGGGGTTGTCATCTCCGGCGGCAACGTGGATGCCGACGCGCTCGCGCGTCTCGTCGGGGCTGGCAGCGACAACGATGCGGGGCAGATGTTAAAATAGCCGCAAGTCAAAAACATTGTGGAGCGAATAATTGAGCCGCGAGTTAAAAGTCATCAGCAATAATCCGCCGCAGGCGGGACGCCCGACGGGTCGCAAGCCCGACTGGTTAAAGATTCGCATCGGCGACCCGACGAACCAGAACCACGTCTTCAACTTGATCGAGGGCTTGAACCTGCACACGGTCTGTCAGGAGGCTCGCTGCCCGAACATCTTCGAGTGCTGGTCTGACCGCACCGCCACCTTCATGCTCGGCGGCGACATCTGCACGCGCCATTGCGGCTTTTGCGCCGTCGGCAAAGGCAAGCCCGGCGAACTGGACCGGGACGAGCCGCGCCACGTCGCCGAAGCCGTGCGCCATCTCGATCTCGCCTACGCCGTGATCACCTCCGTCAATCGCGACGACCTGCCCGACGGCGGCGCGGCGCACTGGGCGGAGACGATACGCGAAGTGCGCGCCGCCAACCCGGACTGCAAAATTGAAGTTCTCATCCCCGATTTCAACGGCGACGAGGCCGCGCTCGATACCGTGCTCGACGCGCGCCCGGACGTGCTCAACCACAACACGGAAACCATCGCGCGGCTCTATCGTCGCGTGCGCCCCGATGCGAAATATCAACAGACGTTGACGCTCCTTGAGCGCGCCGCCCGCCGCCGCGACACGGAGCGGCGCGGGATGCTCACCAAGAGCGGCATCATGGTGGGGCTGGGCGAGACGTTCGACGAAGTGGTCGAACTGATGCGAGACTTGCGCGCAGCCTCGTGCGACATCATGACCATCGGCCAATACCTGCAACCGCACGCGCGGCGTCTGCCGGTGGAACGCTACGTCACGCCCGAAGAGTTCGCGCGCTGGCGCGAGGTCGGCATGACTTTGGGATTCCATCACGTCGAATCAAGCCCGCTCACGCGTTCCTCGTATCACGCGCGGCAGCAGGTGGAAGGCACGGCGCAGGCCGAAACGCTCGAAGCCGAGACGCTCGTCGCGGGTTGAGTTAGGAAAAGTTTG
>Ga0307513_10007109_pt1 | contig 14552 bp, 11 predicted proteins | sample 15_EM_MG_FD_202174 | JGI IMG/M metagenome (GOLD analysis project Ga0307513, IMG submission 202174) | Populus trichocarpa ectomycorrhiza microbial communities from riparian zone in the Pacific Northwest, United States - 15_EM | ecosystem: Host-associated > Plants > Roots > Unclassified | place... | reverse complement strand
TGCCTGCGCCAAGCCGGCCATTGCCGGCCGCGCCGGCGGTACCGGGTCGGCGGTCGAAGACGGCGTCAACGGACTGCAGGTCGACGGCGACGACCCGCTCGCCGTGGAAGACGGCATTGCCCGGCTGCTGCTCGATGCGTCGCTGTGCCGACGCATCGGCGACGCGGCCCGCGAACGCATCGCGAATGGCTTCACGCCTCAGCGGCGGCTCGAGTTGATACGACGGGTGATCGTCGAGGGCTGAACGGCGGCGGCAACTACTTCGCAGCACGAACCACGAAGCGCGCCCCCTCTTCGAGCGAGATGGGCGCCGGCTTGCCGGCTGCCGATGCCGATGGGTACCAGGTGATGCGCGTGTCGAGGCCCAGACCCCGAAGCAAGCCTGCGCGCAGCCGGCGCCGCACTTCATGTTCATGGCGCAGGCCCCGTTGTTTGACCTGGTACAGGCGCCCTTTGTGCGTCTGAACCTGGCCGAAGCGCTCACCGGCCGCCAGCCGCTGAAGCAACTCGCCGTAAGCCTGCGCGCTGGTCTGCACGGCGCGCCAGAAGAGCCGCAGTTCGTCGTCGTCGGGCAGCACCTTCGGGCTGACGTGAGCGATCAGTCCGCCGGTGTCGATGCCGGCGTCTATCCAGTGCAGCGTGCAACCGACCTTCTCGGGTTCACCGTTGTACAGCGCCCAGAAGGTGCAGTCGGCGCCACGGTACTCCGGCGACAGGCCGCCGTGCAGGTTGGCGATGCCGAGCCGGCCCTGCTTGAGCAGCTCACCACGGATCAGCGAAGTGCCGAACACGGCGACCAGGTCGGGTTGCAGCGTTCGCGCCAGCTCCACGACGTCGGGGTGGTTGATGTGGGGGACTTGCCGGACCAGCTCGGGCCGGTCCAGCCGCGGTGGCGCGTCGCCGAAGAAGAACCTCGCTTCCGGGTTGCCGGTGTAGCGTCGGCGGTCCCGCAGCCAGCGCCAGGCCTTGCGGGCGAAGTTGTCGGGGCGCAGCGTGCGGGCGAGCTTCTTCCACGAGAACTCAGAGCCCGATTCCTGCACGATCGCGACCACCTCGGCCGAGCGGCACAGCGCGTTGGCCACGTGCAGGTGGCGGGCGCTGCGGCCGCACAGCACCATCACCCGCAGGCGCGGTGCCGGGTCAGCCATGCGGCGCTCCGGCGGCGACCGCCGCGACGGCGGGTACCGCTGGTACCGGCGGCACCGAGATGTCGTGCAAGTCCATCAGCAGCGCGTCGGCAAAGAACTTGGCCGCCCAGTTGGGGTATTCGAAGCGCGAGTAGTCGCCCCAGATCGGCGCCGAGCCGGCAATGCCGCCGAGCACGGCCGGATCGGCGTGATCCAGGCGCTGGTTGGTCTTCAGGAAGGCCAGCGCCGAGCGGGCATGGTCGCGCAGCTCCTGCGCGCCGGTGGCCTGCGCCAGCCGCGTCCAGTTCAGGCTCATCTGTGCGACGCCGGTGAGGCAGGCATAGCCCGCGTCGGCGACCCAGCCGTCCTTGTAGGTGCCAGCCAGCCAACCGTCGGCACGCTGCACCGCGGCGACGCCGCGCCCGGCCTTCAACGCTGCCTCCAGGTAGCGTGGCTCGCCGAGCAGCACACCCGATTCGAGGAAGCCGCGAATCGCATAGGCGATGGTGTGCGTGAACGGCGACCGCCCAGGCACGAATGCATTGGTCGCGAACCAGCCGCTGGCGCTCTGCTGGGTCAGCGCCCAGTCGAGATTGCGCCGCGCCGCCTGCACCAGGCGGGGCTCGCCGGCGATCAGCCCGGTGGCCAGCAGCGGCCAGGTGGCGCGGGTGTTGTAGACGTGCGGGGTGTCGTTGTGCTCGAAACGGCGCCAGCAGCCGTCGTCGTCCTGCTGGGCGGCCAGCCAGTGGCCGGCGCGCACGGCGGCGGCCAGGCAGTCGGCGCGCCCGAGCTGGGTGTGGCCGGCGACCAGGCCGTGCATGATCTGGCCGGTGTTGAAGATCACCGGCCGGCTGCCCGCCTCGCCAAAGTGCCCGGGGAACGCCCCATCCGGCAGCTGGATCGAGAGCTCCCAGTCGATCATGCGCTGCGCACGCTTCACCAGTTCGGGGCGTTGCAGCGCTTTCGCGGCGGCGAGCATCGTCTCGATGATGTAGCCGGTGGTTTCGGGGTAGCTGGGCAGCCAGCCGTCCTCGAAGCTCCAGCCGGCCGAAACGCCGCCGGCATCCGGGCGGCCGTCGCGAACGTCCTGCGCCCGGCACAGCCAGTCGACGGCAGCGGCCAGGTGCACCGCATGCGGCTGTTGTTCGGTCGCTACGCCGCGCAGGCTGTCCCAGACCAGCCCCGCATGGCGAGGCCGCCACGGCCGGTAGCGAGCAGGCAGGCGGACCAGGTCGATGATGTTCATGCCTTGATCGTCGCGTTTTGTTGGGTTGTCGAGGTGGCGCGCCCGAGCTGGCCGGCCAGTGGCACGTGGCTGACCACGTAACGGTGCTTGCCCGAGGCTTCGGGCGCGATCTGCTCGACCACGCGAACGTTGACCCGAACCTCGCTGCCCAGCCGCTGGCGCAGCCCGGCTTCGATCGCCTGCGCGCTGGCCTCGGTCCAGCGCGGATCGGGTACGACCTGCACGTCCAGATCACGCAGATCGCGCTGCACGAGCTTGAATTCGGCAACCCCCGGCGTCGCGCGCAGCACGTAGATCCCGGCCAGCGCGTGCATCATGGTCCCGTCGGCGCGGACGAGGAAGTCGGTGCTGCGGCCGACGACCTCGTCGATCACGTGCAGGCCGCGGCCGGCCCGGTCGGGTTCGGTACCCAGCCGCACCATGTCGCCGGTCCGGTAGCGGATGAACGGCTGGGCGTCGGAGCACAGGCCGGTCATCACCGCCTCGCCCATCTCGCCAGGCTTGACCGCTTGGCCGGCTTCGTCGAGCACTTCGAGCACGATGCTCTCGCTCATCAGCAGCAGCTGCCCTTCGGGCGTCTCGTGGGCGGTGAAGCCGATGTCGCGACTGCCGAATTCGTTGGCCACCGGCACGCCGAAGACCTCGCCGATCAGCGCGCGCTGGTGCGCGTAGAGGGGTTCGCCTGTCGTGCAGACGACCTTCAGCCCGGGCAGGTGCAGGCGCCGCTTGCGTTCCTGCGCATGGGCGGCCAGCAGCGCCACCGAACTGGCGTAGCCGTAGAGGCAGCTCGGCCGGAAGGCGGTGATCGCGTCGAGGTAGCGGTCCATGCTTGCCGGCGACATCGCGAACGCGTTCAGCACCAGCTGGTTGATCAGGCGGTCCCGCACCGTTTTCACCCAGTCGGTCTTGTTCAGCTCGACCGGTGCGCCCCACAGGTAGACCTCGGCCTGGCCGGGCTCGACGCCCCACCAGCGTCGGGCGCGCATGCGTCCGGCGGCATCCGACGCCTGGCGAGCGCGGCCGAAGTGGAAGATCAGCGGCTGCCCGCTGGAGCCGCCGGTGTTGTACTTGAAAGCGCCGCCGGGCACGCCGGGCCAGACGAGTTGGTCGCGATGAGCCGATGCGTCCTGCTTGCCCATCAGCGGCAAGGCCTGCAGCTCGGCCAGGCTGGCCAGGCGCTCGGGCCGCAGGCCGGCCTCGTCCAGGCGCCTTCGGTGCCATGGTGAGTGGGCATGGGCGGACACGAGCAGCGCGCGCAACTTCTCGAGTTGAAGCGCTTCGATGCCGGCGCGCGGCAGACGCTGGCTGTGCTCGAGCGCCGCCAGGTAGCCGAACGTCGGGCGGCCGAACACGCGCTCCTGCAGCGGGTAGATCCATCCTCCGGCAATCGACGACGGGAGTTTCATCTTCGCGGGCCTGCGTCAGAAGTCGAAGTAGATGAACTTCTGCGTCGTGCCGCCGAAGGCGACGATCGACAGCACCAGTCCTGCATAAGCGCCGCCGCGCAGCCAGAACGGGACGCGCCACCACCAGCCGATGCCGTGGCGTTCAGAAATCCGGACCAGCAGGGGCTCGAGCGTTACCAGCAGCGCAGCAATGCCGACGATGCCGATTTCATAGAGCCTGAAGCCCACCGCGGGCCCGGTTCGTTCATGAAAGCCGGCCATCGCTGTCAACACCGTCCAGGCGTCGCCGAAGCCGGACGCGCGGAAGAACACCCAGGTGACGAGAACCAGCGCGAAAGTCACCGGCAGGCCCGCCAGCGAAAGCAGGCGGCTCACCGGCCCGCCCGCTTGCACGCCGGCGCGCTCGAACGCGGCGTTCAACAGCCGGTGGCCGATCAGGTAGACGCCATGCAGCGCGCCCCAAACGACGAAGGTCCAGTTGGCGCCATGCCAGAGCCCGCCGAGCACCATCGTCGCCATCAGGTTGAAGGCGGTGCGCAGCGACCCCTGGCGGTTGCCGCCGAGCGCGATATAGAGGTAGTCGCGCAACCAGAGCGACAACGTGATGTGCCAGCGGCGCCAGAACTCGGTCGGGTTGCGGCTGATGTACGGGTAGAGGAAGTTGCGCGGCAGCTTGACGCCGAACAACAGCGCCAGCCCGATGGCCATCTCGCTGTACCCCGAGAAGTCGAAGTAGATCTGGAACGCGAACGCCAGCGTGCCGATCCATGCGCTGGCGCTGTCCAGGCCGGCAGGATTGTTGAACGCGGCGTCGGCGATCGGCGCCAGGTTGTCGGCGAACAGCGCCTTCTTGATCAAGCCGGCGGCGACGATCGCGCCGCCGAGGCGGAAGTTCGCCGCGTTCAGCGGGGCGAGTTCGCCGAGCTGGTCGATCAGCTGTCCCGGGCGGAGAATGGGGCCGGCGATCAGGTGGGGAAAGAAGGTGACGTACAGGCACCAGCGCGCGAAGCTCACGTCTTTCGCCCAGACGCCGCGGTAGGCGTCGAACATCGCGCTGAGCATGTGGAACGTGTAGAAGCTGATGCCCAGCGGCAGCGCCCAGTGCATCCACGCCGGTGCGCCCGGCGGGGCCGCCAGGCCGGCCAGCCCGGCCAGACCGAACAGCGTTTCGGTCAGGAAGGCCAGGTACTTGGCAGCGCCGAGGAAGACCAGGTTCAGGACCACCGCGACGCTCAGCCAGGCGCGCGACCGCGTTGCCAGCACCTGCTGGTAGAGCCTGAAGTTGACCGCCAGCGACGCCAGCAGCAGCAGCAGATACGCGGGCTTCCATGAAGCGTAGAAGATCAGGCTGGCGGCCAGCATCAGCGCCGCCCGTTCGCGCTGGTTGCGCGCGGCCCCGTACAACAACAGCGTTGCCAGCAGGAAGACGAAGAAGCTGAAACTGCTGAAGATCATGATGCCTCGGGCCGCAGGGGGCGGCTGGCGCGCGGCGGCGCCGCTTCGCCGCTCCAGACCCGGTTCAGCAGCTGCGCCAGCAGCCGGCTGTAGCGCTGCGCACCGCGGTCGTTGAGATGCCCGGCGTTGACGAACTCCGACGGGTCCCGCGGCGGGCCGGCGTCGAGCGAGATCAACGGCACGTTGCGGCGGCGCAGTTCGGCACTGATCGCCCGGTACGGCGCGCCTTCGGTGCCGGCGCGCGACAGGTAGAGCACGTCGCGGTTGAGCAGCGGCGGGAACACGACGGCGACCCGCACGCCACGCGAATCGAGCAGGTCGAGCATGCGCCAGAGGTGGCGCAGGTTCACTGCGTCCGGCGGCGCAACGCTGGCCTCTTCCTGGCGCAGCGCCGATTGTTCGTCCTGCAGGCCGCCGAAACCCGCCCGGTAGCCGAGGTGCACCGCCGCGCCGCCGCCCAACGGTTCAACACTGTGAGCGGTGGCTTGCAAGAAGCGCTGCAGAGTGCCGGGTTCGCGCAGTTGTCGCAGGTTGGTCGAGTAGCCGTACAGGCGAAGCACGGCTCGGAATGCATCCTGATGCTGCCCGTCGGCCCCCATGCGCAGCGCATCGGCGAAGAAGACCTCCTGCCCCAGGCTGTCGACGGCCTGCACCAGCGCCTCGTCCAGTGAAAGAACGATGTGGCGGATGCCGCCGGTGCGCAGACAAGCGGCCGCGTCGAGCCGGTCGACGATGCCCGCCAGCACGCGGCTGTCAGCGCCGGGGATGCCGAGATTGAAGGCGTCCCGGTCGATCGCCGGATCGAGGCTTTGTCGGATCGTGCGCGGGTCGAACGCGTTGTCGGCCCGGCTGTTGCCGAGCACGACCAGCGGCGGGCAATGGGCCTCGGCGTACAGCGTCTTGTCCAGCGCGCGCCCGGCCGCAAACACCGAGCGGTAGCGGTAGAGAAAGGTGTCGGTATGCAGACACATCTCGATCGCGAGCAAGAGCAGCGCGGCGACCATCAGCCCGCGCCCGGGACGCGGCGGCGCCGGCCTGGGTTCGTCAAGGCGCGACATGGCACGCTCCCTGTCGCTGTTGGAGGCGCAAGTTCAAGACCTCTGCAGCGTGCCGACACCCGTTCCCGACGGGGGCTTCACGTTCCCGACGCGCTCGACGTCGACGCTGACCGGCTGCGATGGGGAGGCCAGGTGGTGGGCGACGACGGCCAGCATGATCAGGTGGTAGAAGTAGTCGAAGTTGGCCAGGCCGAGGAACGCCCCGGCAGACATGTAGCCCACCAGACTGACCTGAACCATGGCCGCCAGATCGCGGGCCCATGTGATGTCCGGCCGCTTCTTCGCCAGTCGGATGACCGCGCTGCATTTCAGCCAGGTCAGCAACAGCAGCGTCAGGAAGATCGCCAAGCCGACCCAGCCGTGTTCGCCAAGCACCTGGAAGTAGATGCTGTGCGGTGCACGAACGTTCTCCGGATCGGGAGCGTACAGCTGGAACATGCTCCAGCCCCAGGTTTCGAACCCGCCGCCGAAAAACCGCGCGTTGGCCAGGTTCCAGGCCGCCCACCAGGCGTTGATGCGGCCAAGCGCCGAGCCGTCCTGTTCGTAGGTGTTGATCGTGTCCATGCGCGCGTACCACTGCTCGGGCATGATGCTGGCCACGACCAGCACAGCGATCGTGATCAGCATGCCGGTGGCCAACTTGTTGCGGCTCTTGAACCAGAAAATGGTTCCCATCAGCGCCAGTGCCACGAGCGCGCCGCGCGACTGGCTGCCGATGGCGGCAACCACCGTCAAGAGCATCGCCGCCACCAGACCGGCCTTGACGTTGGCCCTTTTCGTTTGCAGTTGCAGGTAGCGCATCAACGGCACGGTCATCGTCAGGGCCAGCGCCAGTTCGTTGTTGCCGCCGATGAATCCGCCCGGGCCCTGAACGCGGTACGACCCGGCATGCAGGATCGTGAAGATGCCGCCCTTGACCCCGTAGAAGGCCAGCGACAGCACGATGACCCAGACGAACAGGTGAACCTTGTCCCGTGATGTGAGCAGCAGCAGCGCCATGAAGGTCAGGATCTGGATCTTGATGACCTTGATGTACTGGTCGACCGCTGCCTGCGGGTAGAGCGCCTGCGTGGTCGTGATGCCCATCCACACGATGAAGATCAACAGCACGACGATCTCGCGGCTCCAGACCATGCGCTTGGCTTCCTTCGACGCCAGCATGCCGATCAGGGTGGCAATGGCGACGATCTGGACGACGGGCATCGACACCATGAAGCCGTAGCAGAGCAGATGCGGGTTCATGTAACCCAGCCACGCCAACAGCAGGATGCCCCAGAACGGCCGCTTGAGGACAAACGGCAGCAGACCGAAGACGATCGAGCCGATCAGCAGGTCACGCATGGTCGCGGTGGCCGTGGTTCAGGTGTTCGCCGCCCGCGGGCTGGGCTCGGGCATGCAGCGAGCGGAACTCGCCGACCAGGACCTGCACGCGCTGGTCCCAGGTGTTGCCGAGGGCATGCGCGCGCAGCGCGACGCGGCCACGGGGCCGAGACAAGGCTTCTTCGATGGCGGCCTGCAGCGCAGCGGCGTCGCCGAACGGCACGGTGGTGCCGAGCTCCGGCCGGCAAACCACCTCGGCATTGCCGCCGACGTCGGTCGCCACCACCGGCAATCCGCAGGCCATCGCTTCGAGCAGCACGTTGGCCCAGCCTTCGTTGCGCGTCGGCAGCACGAACAGGTCGGCTGCCGACAGCGGCACGCGCAGTTGGTCGGGCGCCAGCGGGCCGAGGAAACGCACCGCGTCGGCCAGGCCGAGGGACTGGACCTGCTGCCTCAATTGCGCCGACAGGTCGCCTTCGGGACTGGCGCCGCCGACCACGAGATAACACAGCCCGGGGTGGCGTTTGCGCAGGGCCGGAAGCAGCTCGATCACGCGGTGGAATCCCTTGCGTTCGACGAGCGCACCGACAGTCACCAGCACCAGCGCCTGCGCCGGCAGTTGCAGTTGCCGGCGGGCTTCGTCGCGCGGCAGCGGGTTGAACTTCTCCACATCGACGCCATTGCCGACCACCCGCACCCGCTCGGGCGGGGTGCCCAGGTCGAGCGCCACGCGGCGCAGCGAGTCGGACACCGCAAACACCCGGGCCGCACGCTGCAGCGCCAGCCGAACGCGGCCGGCCAGCGCCGGATCCCGCGCGTGACGCACTTCGGTACCGCGCAGCGTGATCGTCACCGGCACCGAGAGCCAGCGGCCGAGCAGCGTGGCGGCGAAACCGTCCGGGTAAGCAAAATGGGCATCGATGATGTCGAGCCGGCCGGCGCGCTTGAGCCGCCACAACCGGGGCAGCGCAGCGAGCGCCATGAAGAAGCCGTCCAGCCCCTTCAGCACGCCGGGCAACGAGAAGAACCGCGGGAACCAGACGTCGTGGCCCGACTGGGACTCGTGGCGCGGTGCGCCCGGGCGGAAGCCGGCACGCCACCGCCGCAACAGCCCCTGCAGCGGGAACCAGGGCGTCGGCGCGACCACCGCCAGGGGCAGCTTCGCGCCGACGCGAAACATGCGCTCGCGGATGAACAGGCCGGCACCCGGCTGCAGGCTGCTCGGGAACAGGCTGCTGAGCACCACGATGTTCGGTTCCGCGTGCGCGTCTTCGCTGATGCTCATCAACTCGCCCGTTCAGCCGGCGGCCAGCCGCTCGAACACCGGCCGGTAGCGCGCCACCGAGGCCGCCCAGTGCCGCTCTTTCTCGACGAACTCGCGCCCGGCGCGGCGCAGCGCCGGCCACTGGTCGCGCCGCTCGAGCAACTGCACGATCGCGGCGGCCAGCGCGTCGGCGCTGCCGGCCTCGAACAGCCAGCCGGTCTCGGCATGGCGGATCAGCTCCTTGTGGCCGCCGACGTCGCTGGCCACGAGGAGCCTGCCCTGGGCCATCGCCTCCAGCGGCTTCAGCGGGGTGACCAGCTCGGTCAGCCGCATCGAGTGCCGCGGGTACGCCAGCACGTCGACCAGGTCGTAGTAACGCTGCACTTCGGCGTGCGGCACGCGGCCGGTGAACACCACCTTGTCGGCCACGCCCAGCGACTGGGCCTGCGCCTTCAGCGCGGCGTCCTGTGGACCGCCGCCGACCAGCAGCACGCGCAGCTCGGGGCGGCCTTGCAGCAGCGCAGGCAGCGCCTGCAGCAGCAGGTCCAGCCCCTCGTAGGCATAGAAGCTGCCGATGAAGCCGACGACGGTGGCGCCGCCGAGGCCCAGCCCGGCCTTCAGCTGCTCGTCGGGTGTGCCGCCCGGCTCGAACTTCTCGATGTCGACCGCATTCGGAATCACGGTGATGCGCTGCGCCGGCACGCCGCGCGCGGCGATGTCGCCACGCAGCCCTTCGCAGATCGTGAACACGTGCTGGGCCTGGCGCAACGCATGGGTCTCCAGGCGCCGCGTGAGACGGTAGCGCATGCTGCCTTCGGTGGTGCTGCCATGGTCGACGGCCGCATCCTCCCAGAACGCCCGCACTTCGTAGACCACCGGAATACCGAGCTGGCGCCCGACACGCAAGGTCGGGATGGCGTTCAGGACCGGCGAGTGCGCATGCAGGATGTGGGGCCGCACTTGCTGTGCCACCGCCAGCAACCGGGCCTGCGTCTGTTTCATCAACGCCACCTCGGCCAGGCCGGGCAGCCGGCTGCCCGTGGCTGGCGGCGTGCGGTGGAAGTGCCAGCCGTCCACGGTCTCTTCCGGGCCGGAGGGCGCGGCGTGTTTGGGGCTGGTGAGGTGGTGCGTGTCCCAGCCCAGGCGGCGCTGTTCGCGCAGGATGGAGAGCGTGCGAAAGGTATAGCCGCTGTGCAGCGGGATCGAGTGGTCCAGCACATGCAACACGCGCAGCGTCATGCAGGCACCTGCTCCCGGTGCGTCGGCGTGTTCGCCACGACGACCACGCCGTCGTCGACCACCGTGCGCAGGAAGGCCTCGAACATCACGAGTGTCCACAGCGGCGCGCTGTAGTCGCTGGTGCCGGCCTGATGCGTATCGACCAGATGCTGCAGATACGAACGGTTGAACCAGCCGGTGGATGCCAGCCGTTCACCGAGCACGGCATCGCGCACGCGCTGTTTGAGCGGCCCGCGGAACCACTGCGCCAGCGGCACGCTGAAGCCCATCTTCGGCCGGTACAGCACCTCGGCCGGCAGTTGCGGCTCCATCGCCTTCTTCAGCAGAAATTTGCCTTCCTGGCCGCGCACCTTCAGGCTCGACGGCAGCGTGGCCAACCACTCGATCAGCTTGTGGTCCATCAGCGGCTCGCGCACTTCCAGCGAATGCGCCATCGACGCGCGGTCGACCTTGGTGTTTATGTCGCCCACCAGGTAGGTCTTGAGGTCGAGGTACTGGATCAGCGCCAGCGGGTCGTCGGTATTGGCGCGGCCGGCGTGGAAGTCGAACACCTCCTGCGCGCTGTAGCCCGCCAGCTCCTGTTTCAGCGCGGGGCTGAAGAGCTGCTCGCGCATCGGGCCGCGCAGGATCGAAACCGAATGGAAATAGGCTTCGACCGCGCTGCGCGACATGCCTTCGAAGGTCGTCTTCGCGCGCAGAACGCGGGGCGCCCAGTCGGCCTTGGGATAGACGCGGCCGAGCAGGCCGAACAGCGGCTGGCGGATCGCCGCCGGCAACGCCGAGCGCATCCGCTCTTCCATCAGGTGCAGGCGGTAGCGGCGGTAACCGCCGAAGGTCTCGTCGCCGCCGTCGCCGCTGAGCGCCACTGTCACGTGTTTGCGTGCCAACTGGCAGACGCGGTAGGTCGGAATCGCCGAGCTGTCGGCATAGGGTTCGTCGTAGAGGCGCGCCAGCGTGTCGATGAGATCGAAGTCGTCGGACTTGACGGTCTCGACACGGTGGTTCGTTCGGTAGCGGTCAGCCACCTTCTGCGCAAATTCGCTTTCGTTGAACTGCGGGTCGTCGAAAGCGATCGAGCAGGTGTTGACGGGGCCTTCGGACAAGCCGGCCATCGTCGCCACGACGGCGCTCGAATCGACCCCGCCGGAGAGGAAGGCGCCCAGCGGCACCTCGGCGATCATCCGCAGCTTCACCGATTCCTGCAGGCGCTGCACGAGTTCGGCGCAGGCGTCTTCGGCGCTGCTCGGGTTGCCGAGCGTGAAGTGCACGTCCCAATATTCCTTCGGCTCGAAGCCGCGTGCATCGACGGGCTGGCCGCGCCGGATCAGCAGCGAGTGCGCCGGCGGCAGCTTGCGCGCCTGGCGAAAAATGGTGCGCGGCTCGGCCACGTAGCCAAGTGCGAAGTACTCTTCCACCGCCAGCGGGTCGACGTCGCGCCTGAGGCCACCATGGGCCAGCAGCGACTTGAGTTCGGAGCCGAACAGCAACGTGCCATCGTCGAGAAGCGCGTAATACAGCGGCTTGACGCCCATCCGGTCGCGCGCCATGAACAGCGTCTGCCGGTTGCGGTCCCAGAGCACGAAGGCGAACATGCCGCGGAAGCGCTCGACGCAACGCTCGCCCCACTGTTCCCAGGCGTGCACGATGCACTCGGTGTCGCTCTTGGTGTGAAAGCGATGCCCCGCGGCCTGCAACTCGGGGATCAGTTCCTGGTAGTTGTAGATCTCGCCGTTGAAGATCACGACCACCGACTCGTCTTCGTTGAACAGCGGCTGCTGGCCGGTGGCGATGTCGATGATCGACAGGCGCCGGTGGCCGAAACCCAGGCCGGGCTCGATGTGCAGGCTGCCCTCGTCGGGGCCGCGGTGCCGTTGCGAATCGTTCATGCGCTGCAGGACGGCGCGGTCGACCGCGGCGCGGCCGCGGGTGTCGAAAATGCCAGTGATGCCGCACATGAGGTTTCAGCTCCTTTTCGGGTTGGGCCTTCTGTCGGCCAGCAGGCGGTCGTACAAGGCCTGGTAGGCGCTCACCATCGCCGGCAGGCCGAAGCGCTGTTCCACCCGCGCTCGGCCGGCGCCGCCCATCTCCGCCGCGCGCGCCGGGTCGCAAGCCATCCGCACCAGGCCGACCGCGAGGGCCTCCGGGTCACCCGGCGCAACCAGCTCGCCCGTCACGCCGGGCACCACCAGTTCGGGATTGCCGCCGACCTGGGTCGCAAGCACGGGCAGGCCGGTCGCCATGGCTTCCAGGATGGTATTCGAGATGCCCTCGGCCAGCGACGGCAGCACGAAACAATCGAGCCCCCGCATGACATCCGGCACGTCCGCGCGTTCGCCTGGCAGCCAGGCCAGATGGTTCGCACCCGCGGCGTCGAGGATCGCGATGACTTCGGCGCGCAGCGGCCCGTCGCCGATCAAGGCCAGGCGCAGCCGGCTGCGCAGCATCGGGGCCAGTTCGAGTGCGCGCACGAACGCGCGCGCCAGCGAGACCTGGTCCTTCACCGCCTGCATGCGCCCGACGGTGCCGGCGATCCAGACGTCCTCGCCGCCGAACGGGCAACCGACGATCGGAGCGCGGCCGCGGCGTACACCGGCAAAACGCGAGCAGTCGACGCCGTTGTAGATCTGGCTCAGCCGGCTCGAAGGCACATGAACCTTGTCGTGCAGATAGCCCGACAAGTCGTTCGACAACGCGACGTAGTGGCTGACGAACGGCCGGTACAAGCGGCGAACGCGCTGATACCGCTTGCTGGCGCCGTCGAGGTCGCCGACGTCGCGCCCGTGTTCCCCATGCACGCGCACCGGCACGCCCGCGGCCCAAGCCGGCACGGCGACCTCCAGCGCGGCCAGGTTGCGCGTGTGCACCACCGCGGGCCGCAGCGCGCGCACGGCGCGGTACAGGCGCGGATAGAGCGGGAGCGCGTGGCCGGGCGCCTTGTTCATCGCGATGAACTCGACGCCGTCCCGGGTGACGCGTTCGCGGAAGTCAGTCACCGCCGTAAGCGCCAGCACGGCATGCCGGTAGGCCCGCGCCGGCATGTGGTTGATCAGGTTGACGATCCCGTTCTCCAGCCCACCCGTATCGAAGCGGTAGACGACGTGGAGAATCAGCGGCGGCGCACCCCCGCTCATGAGCCGTGGCCACGCGGCGGTGAGCGCCCGTCTCGACGCATGACTTGCGCCGCTTCGGCGCTGCCGGCGTCATCGCCGGCCCACGACTCGATGAAAAAGTGCGGCCGGCGCTTGGTCTCGATGAAGATCTTCGCCAGGTATTCGCCGATCACGCCCAACGACAGCAATTGCACGCCGGAGAGCAGGAATTGCGGGATGACGATCGACGCCCAGCCGGGCACCGCATCGTCGGTCAACAGGCGCACGCCGAGCGCCCACACGCCCAGCCCCAGGCTGGCCATCGACACCAGCGCCCCGAGCGCCGTGATCGCGCGCAGCGGGACCGCCGAAAACGACGTGATGCCCTGCCAGGCCAACGCGAGCATCTTGCCGAGCGGATACTTGGATTCGCCGGCGAAGCGCTCGCTGCGGGCGTATTCGACGCAAGTCGACGGGAAGCCCAGCAAGGGGATCATGCCGCGCAGAAAGACGTTGGTTTCTTCGAACGAGCGCAGGGCTTCGATGGCGCGACGGCTCATCAGGCGGTAGTCGGCGTGGTTGAAGACGATGTCGACGCCGAACTTCTCGAGCAGCCAGTAGTAGCCCTGCGCCGTGATTCGCTTGAATGCGGTGTCGGTCGCGCGGGCGCCGCGAACGCCGAACACGATGTCAAAGCCGCTGCGGTGTTCCTCGAGCATCTTCGGGATCGCCCCCAGGTCGTCCTGCAAATCGGCATCGACGCTGATCAGCACGTCGCCAGTGGCATTCATGAGTCCGGCGAGCAACGCGATCTGGTGCCCGCGATTGCGCGACAGCTTGAGTCCGCGGACCGTCGACCCGCGCTGCACCGAATACTGCTCGATCAACGGCCACGTTCGGTCGCGGCTACCATCGTCGACGAACCAGACGCGACTGGCCGCATCGATGGCCTGCGACGCGACCAGTTGCTGCAGCAGAATCTGCAAACGCCGCACGGTTTCCGGAATGACCTCCTGCTCGTTGTAGCAAGGCACGATCACGCCGAGGACCGGTGCGCTGATGGAGGAACGTTCGCTCATGTCAGCGTGCGCGCATTGACCTCAGGCGCGCAGGCAAGCGCTGCGACCCGCCGGGTCGCGAAAGGCGAAGTACCGGCTGCCGAGGAAAAACACGATCGTGTACGGCGCCACGCTCAGCGCATGCGCGAGGTAGCTGTCGACGCGCCAGACGTCTCGCAGGCCGATCATCACCAGCAGGTTCACCGCATACGAGACCAGGAAGACGATGCCGAAGCGCAGCGCGGACTTGCCGGCCTCGCCCGAAAAGCGGAAGGTCCACCGGCTGTTGA
>Ga0307513_10007108_pt1 | contig 14553 bp, 9 predicted proteins | sample 15_EM_MG_FD_202174 | JGI IMG/M metagenome (GOLD analysis project Ga0307513, IMG submission 202174) | Populus trichocarpa ectomycorrhiza microbial communities from riparian zone in the Pacific Northwest, United States - 15_EM | ecosystem: Host-associated > Plants > Roots > Unclassified | place... | reverse complement strand
CGCGGATAGCCCATGATGATGACCTGGGCATTGGGCGCGCGGGTCTCGATCTCGGTGTAGAGCGAATCGAGCTGGCCGGGCAGCGTGTTGGTGATGAAGTTTCGCGAGTTGGTGATGTCGCCGGAACAGCTGAATGGCCACGGCAGGGCGCAGCGCGTGATCACGCTCGAGAAGCCGGCGTCGTTGCCGCCGATCGAGAGGGTCACGAGGTCGGTCGCGGCGGACAGCGCGCCGAGCTGGTTGGCGCGGACGTCGGGAATGCGCGCACCCGAGCAGGCGACGTGCGCGAGGTTCAGGCCGTCCTGCGCGGCGATCTGCTTGGGATACGCATGGACCGAGCGCTGACAGCCAGCGTCATAGTACTCGCGCGTGCCGGTGCCGGAAGCATAGGAGTCGCCCTGCGCGACATAGTTACCGCCGACGAGACCCTGCTGACGGGAATCGAAGTTTTCCATACCGCAGCCAGTCGCGAGACCAGCCAAGACGAGCGCCAACGGCCAGAGCGATGTCATCGTGCCTCCAGGAAAAGGTTCTGTGGAGACACACTCGCAATCGCGGTCTCGCAAGTCGAGTGGCGAGACCTCACCGACGCCGACGTCTCGCCGACGACAGCGGCTGTGCGCTGTCAACCTACGACGCCACAGCCTCCGTCGGTGGGCAGTGCAGTCTCGAGTGCGCAGCGTGATCAAGTATCGCCGCCGCGCAAGGTGCGCAGGATCGAGCGCGGCGTGATGTGCTCGAGCCGGGCGAGCAACAGGGCGTAGGTCGCGACGACGGCGACGGCGACAGCGAGCAGGCGCGGCAGCGGGTGGGCCGGCACCACCGCGTGGACGGCGACCGCGATGGCGGCGGCGACCGCGCCGGCGGCGATGATCCGGCCGAGGCTGCGCAGGTAGGCGGCGAGCGAGACCTGCGCGCGAGACAGCGCGCTGCCGAGCAGGACGGCGAACACCGCGGGGTAGACCGCCGCCCACGCCCAGGCGATCACGACGTAGCCGCGCGCCGGGAAGACAGACGCGGCGACGACGAACGCGATCGGCAAGACCAGCGCGGCGACCGCGTGGTAACGCAGCGAGTCGGCGGCGTGGCCCAGGCCTGCCAGCATCGCCGGCAGCACGAAGGAGATCATGCGCAGGCCGCCGACGACGCACAGGATGCGGGCCGCGGTCGCCGCCGCGGGAGGCAGCGGCGGATACAGCATCGCCAGCAGATCGTCGGCGGCGACCGCGAGGAACACGACGATCGGGACCAGCGCGATCGCGTTCTGGCGCGTGAATCGGACGAGCAGCGCGCCGGCCCGCGCGCGCTCGGCCTGCAGCCGCGCGAACGCCGGGAACGCGACCTCCGCCGTCACCAGCGAGATCAGCCGCACGACGTCGAGCGCCAGCTCGTAGGCCAGGCGATAGGCGCCTACCGCGGCGTCGCCCCACACCCGGCCGATCACCAGATAATCGGCATTGGTGTAGCTGAAGTACAAGAGCTCGCCGCCGGCGACCTGCACGCCGTAGCGCAGCGCGCGCGCCGCGACGGCGCGATCGAACGCCAGCGCCGGCCACCACGGCAGGCTGAGCTGGAGGCCGATCGTCGACACCACGCCGTTGACCAGCGGGCCGACGACGAAGCACCAGATCCGCAGCGCGGGATCGCCGTGCGCCCCGAGGTAAGCGACGACGAGCTTGGCGATCGCGTCGCTGAACGCCGCCGCGATCCGGACCCGCGTGACGGCGTCGAACCGCAGCGAGCGGCGCAGCAGCGCGTGCGGCACGGCGTGCGCATTCTGCAGCACCAGCTTGATGCCGTAGCCGATCAACAGGCCGGCGAGGATCGGCGCTTCGAACGCGGCGGCGATCTGTGGCCCGAGGACGATCACCGCGGCGAGCACCACCAGCGATCCGGCGACGCCGAGCCACAGCATGGTCGACAGCGCGCGCCGGCCGTCGTCGGCATAGCGCACCAGCGCGGCGGGCATGCCGACGCCCGCCAGGCGCTCGAGCACCGGCAGCATCGCGCCGGCCAGCGTCGCCACGCCGAGCTCCGCCGGCGACAGCCACAGCCACAGCAAGGCCACCGTGGTGATCAGATCGAGCATCCCGGACAGCCCGCTCGCGATCCCGACCCAGGCGGTGCCGCGCCGGATGCTGCGCTCGGCGCTATGATCGTCGTCGGCCATTCGGCAGACTTCAATGTCGCATGGGTCGGTCGAGAAAGCCCGATCCACGCGACGCCACGCGCGGTCGGGTGAGCCTAGAACGTCAGGCGGAAGCCGAGCTGCGCGGACAGCGGCGCCTGACGCGCGCTGGTCTTGCGGTAGTTGAGGTTCTTGGTGACCGTGCTCGCGGTCTGCCGGCCATTCTCGATCACCTTGGAGTGGGCGAGGTCATTGGCGTCGCCGCCGACGATCGGCAGCGCCGAGTCGGTCGTGTACGTCGGATCCACCGCGGTCTCCGCTTGCTGATCGAACAGATTGAAGATCTCGAGAAAGCCCTCGAGCCGGGTGTCGCGGCCGAGCTGATAGCCATAGCTCAGGTGGGTGTCGACCGTCATCGTGACCGGCGAGCGGTAGTCCGCGCCGCGCGGCAAGAGGTACGACTCGCCCTGGCCGTACACCGGGTGCGCGGCGAGCGTGTTGCCCGGCACGCCCGACTGCGCGCGCACGCTCGCGCCGAGCACGATCACGCCGGCTGACTTGAGATCGAGCTGATAGAACCCGTCGACCTTGAGGCTGTGCGGGCGATCGAGGCCGCTCGGCCCGTAGCGATTGGGCATCAGGTCCGGCAGGTCGTACTGGGTCGAGACGTTGGGATCGAGCTGCGGCGTCTCGGTCGAGAACAGCCCCGGATAGTTCCCCTTGGCGCGCGCGTAGGTGTACGTCGCGAACAGCAGGCCATGCGGCGTGGGCCGCGTCCGCGCCGTGAGCTGGAGCGCGTCGTAGTTGCGGATCGGCGGATCGAAGCGCTTGACCGCGCGCAGCTGGTCGGCGCGCGAGCGGATCACCGAGGCGAGGTGCTGATCGGACTCCGAGCCCGCCATCAGCGCGTCGGCCTGCGCGTCGAGCTTGTCGGCGTCGCGATCGTAGTTCTCACCCGGATTGGCGATCAGGAACGTGTTGCCGCCGTCGGTCGACAGATCCTCGATCACGACCGGCAGCGTGCGGTGCACGTAGGTCGCGCCGACGGTGAGCGCCGGCATGATCTGGTATTCGGCGCCGAAGATCAGCTCCTGCGTGTACTGGCCCTTGAGGCCGGGCGCGACGAAGGTGACGCCGCTGCCGAACGCGCCCTCGAACCCTGGCGCACAGCCCAGCACCTTGCCGGCGAGGTCGGCGGTGCCGTGATCGTACGGGCAGCTGTTGTCGAGCGCGCCGCCGGCGTTGATGCCCACCGTGCTCGCCAGGATCGTCTCGCCCGCGAACGAGCGCACGTTGAGATCGCCCGGCACGTTCTCGTAGAACCGGCCCCAGTGGCCCATGAGCTTGGCCTTGCCGTCCTCGGTGGGATCGAAGATGAAGCCGAGCCGCGGCGCGAACAGGTGATCGAGCTGAAAGCCGATCTTGGGAACGGGCTGCAGCGTGTCCTCCGCGATCGTGCCCTGCAGCGCGTCGGCGACGTAGCCGACCTGCTGCTCCCAGCGCAGGCCGAGGTTGAGCGTCAGGCTGCGCGTCAGCTGCCACGAGTCCTGGAGGTACGCCGCGATGCTGCGATCGCTGGTGCTGGCGTTGATCTTCGGGATCACGGCGCAGTGCCCGTCGCCGACGCCGTCACCGTCGAGGTCGGCGCCGCACGCGATGCTGCCCGACGGGTCAGGCTGGACGAGCTGCTGGATCGAATACGCGCCGAGCGGCATCGGGTTGTCCGCGCTCGGATCGTCCTGCGTGCGCGAGATGAAGGCGCCGCCGGAGAACCCGCGGCCCGAGCCATAGGTCGAGCGCTCGACGTCGAGGCCGACCTTCGAGACGTGCTGGCCGAGCGCCTTCCAGCGCCGGGTCACCGCGAGCTCGGCCGCGAGCCGATCATTGGTGCGATCCTCGAGGAAGCCGATGCCCTGACCGTTGTAGCTCAGCACCGGGCAGTTCACGATCTCGGGGTAGCGATCGTCCGGGCCGCCGTCGCGGCACGCGTCGATCGCGCCTTCGAGATCCGCAAAGTCGTAGAGCGAGCGCGTGTAGTCATAGCGAATCTGCGCGACGTCCTCGCTCGCGCGCCGCGCCTTGACCTTGTTGTAGCCGTGATGGAACCCGGCCCGCGCGTCGATCTGCGTCGCGCCGTGATCGAGCTTCGAGGTCCACTGCGCCGAGACGTCGTAAGCGCCTTGATCGGTGTGCTGCACCGCGGTCAGCGGATTGCGCACCGTGCCAAACAACACCGCGTCGGAGCTCTGCGGATTGCCCCAGCCGGAGATCTGCCAGCGATGATCGTCCGACACCTTACCGGTCAGCTTCGCCGTCAGGTAGTACGTCTTGAACGTCGACGGGATCTCGCGGCGCGCGACCTCCTCGCGCTCGGAGAACCCGGTGGTCGGATCCTGATCCGGGACACCGTCGCCGTCGCGATCGACGTTGCTGCTGACGATCCGCGTCGTCGTCGTGCGGGTCGACGTCGGCGCGAAGCCGGCGTGGAACCACAGCTTGTCGCGGATCAGCGGGCCGCCGACCTCGCCGCCGAGATCATAGCGGTAGTCCTGATCGAGCGCGGCGTCGATCGCCGTGCCCTCGCGCCGGATCGTCGTCGCCGGGGCGGTGAACGCGCCGGGCGCGTAGTGACCGAACACCGAGCCATGGACCTCGTTGGAGCCCGACTTGGTGATGACGTTGACGATCGCGCCCGTCGCGCGACCGTACTCGGCGTTGTAGCCGCCGGTGATGACCTCGGCCTCCTGGATGAACTCGTTGGGCAGATCCGACTGCAGCACCCCGAAGCCAGGATCGGTGGTGTTGAGGCCTTCGATGACGTAGACGTTCTCGGCCGAGGTCGTGCCGGCGAACGACACGCCGTGCGCGTCTTTCTGCGCGCCGCCGACCGCGACGCTCGACGTGCCGAACGTGCCCGCGGTCGGCAGGTTGTTCGTGTAGTCGGGCGTGAAGGTCTGGCCGATCTTGGTCGAGCCCTGATCCACCATCGGCGCGTTGCCCGCGATCGCGATGATCTCGCCGCGCGCGACCCGGCTGTCGACCGCGATGTTGACCACGACCTCCTTGCCGAGCGCCACGACCACGTTGCGGCGCGTGAACTTCGCGTCGTTGTAGTAGACGGTCAGCGTGTAGACGCCGGGCGGCAGCGCGGCGAGGTAGTACTGGCCGACGCTGTCGGTGAACGCGGCCTGCGCGCCCTGCATGCCGGCCGAGGTCGCCTCGACGATCGCGCCGACGGGGACGTCCTGGCCGGCGCGATCGCTGACCACGCCGCGAACGTTGCCGGTGGTCGCATCATCAGCCCACGCCAGCGCCGGATGGATCAGCGACGCGCCGAGGGCGACGCCGATGGCGAGCAACGTGGAGACCACGCCACGCAACGCACCCACGTTCAAGCAACCCCGCACTTTCACACTGAATGTACACCCCGGAGCGGTCCGCCCTGCAATCTTGTGTCCGGTGAACGGAGCACGGGACTTGCCTTCTGCGATAAGAACGCATTCGTCATGACACGACGCGTCATGACTGGCAAGCTCAGCTGCGGGCGGCCTCGAGCAGGGCCGCGAGGGTCCACGCGTTATCCAGGCTCGCAGCACGGCGGGCACGCATGGCGTCATGCTCTGGTCGTTCGACCATGTCGCAGAAAGCATCCACCTCCAGACGAAAGCCATTTTCGCGTGGGACCGAAATCGACTCGAATTCGCGCTGCCAGTCGGTGCCCTGCTTGAGGCGGTAGCTCGGCGCGGCCGATCGCTCGGTGTGGTTCTGATATTCGGTGTCGATCACGCCGGCGCTGCCCATGATCAGCGCGCGCCGGTGCACAGCGGTCGCGAAGCTGCAGCTGATCTGCGCGATACCCCCGGCGGAAAACTCCAGGGTCGCGGCCAGCGTCTGATCGATCTGGGCGCCGGCCGCGCCGATCCAGCGCGCGACGGACGAGACCCGGATCGGCCGCGCGCCGAACACCTGGCGTACGAAGCTCACCGGGTAACAGCCCGCGTCCCACAGCGCGCCGCCGCCCAGCGCGGCGTCGAGCCGGACGTTGGCGGGGTCGGCCATCGTGAAGCCGAACGTCGCGAACATGGTCTGGACCTGGCCGATCGCGCCGTCGGCGATCGCGCGCTCGATCGCGAGCGTCTCGGGCTGGAACATGTACGGAAACGCCTCGAGCAGCACGACGCCGGCGGCGTCGGCGGCGTCGAACATCGCCTGCGCGTCGGCCTCGGAGGTCGCCAGCGGCTTCTCGCACAGCACGTGCTTGCCGGCGCGCGCGGCCGCGATCGACCACGCCGCGTGCAGGCCGTTGGGCAGCGGGTTGTAGATCGCGTCGATCTGGGGATCGGCGAGCAGCTCGTCGTACGAGCACGCGCGCGCGAGGCCATGCGTCTTCGCGAACGCCTCGCCCCGCGCGCGCTCGCGGCTCGCGACCGCGACGACCTCGACCCGCGACGACGCGCGGGCGCCGACCATGAACGAATCGGCGATCCTGGCGGCGCCGAGCACTCCAATGCGCAAGCTCATCGCCGCGCAGCCTACCGCGCGCGGAGGGCTGCCGAGGTCATCGCGAGGTAAGATAGACTCGCGCCGTGCCCAACCTGCTCGCGATGTCGTTCGAAGGCGAGCTCGCGCCGTCGTTCACACTGCGCTGCCTCGAGCCAGGCCGGACGCTCCCCGACGGATGGGGCCTCGGCTATTACCCCAAGGGTGAGCCGACCGCGGCGATCCTCAAGGAGCCGGCGCCGCCGCAGACCTCGATCCGAAGCCAGCTCGCGCTCGCGTGGGAGCAGGTCGCGTCGAACCTGTTCGTGCTCCATATCCGCCACGCGACCTGGGGCGCGCTGTCCGACGCCAACACCCAGCCGTTCGCGCGCACGTGGGGCCGCCGCGACTGGGTGCTGGCGCACGCCGGCAGCCTCGATCGCAAGCCGGCCGACGTGGCCGGGCCGTTCGAGGCGGTCGGCTCGACCGACACCGAGGCGATCTTCTGCGGCCTGCTCAACCGCTGCGTCCAGCGCGGCTGGCGCAACCTCGGGCAGGTCGACCTCGAGGTCATGCACGGCTGGCTCGACGACATCAATGAAGGCGGCGGGCTCACGATGTGCCTGACCGACGGCCGCGATCTGCTGGTCCACGCCGATCGCCGCGGCGTGCCGCTGTGGCTCGGCGCGCTCGCGCCGCCGTACGAGAAGATCGCGTTCGGCGACAACGATCTCGACGTCGACCTGACCCGGCGCGGCGCCAAGAGCCGCAAGGGCGCCATCGTGTGCACCGAGCGGCTCGAGCCGCGCGCCGGCGACGCCGACCGCGCCGTGCAGTGGCGCCAGCTCGCGCCCGGCCAGCTCGTCGTGATCCGCGAAGGCGCCGTGATCGCCGAGCGCACGTCGACCGGCGGCCTGCCGGCCGCGCTGCAGCCCAAGCTGCGCCCGGTGCGCGCCGAGTCCAGGACGTTCGACGTCGTGCACCGCACCGTCTACAAGTACGCCCAGCCGGTCGAGCGCTCGACCCACCTGTTGCGGCTCACGCCGGTCCACGACTGGCGGCAGACCGTGGTCTCGCACGCGCTGACGGTCTCGGTGCCGCACCAGGCGCGCGACTACCAGGACGTGTTCGGCAACCGCGTGCGCCGGATCGCGATCGAGTCGACGTTCGCCGAGCTCGTGATCGAGTCGCGCAGCGTGATCGAGGTGCTCGACGTCGATCCGCTCGCGTTCGGCCCGCTCCACGTCAGCTCGACGATCCCGCTGGTGTGGATGCCGTGGCAGCGCCAGGTCCTCGATCCGTTCCTGCTGCCGCCCGAGCTCGCCGAGACCGAGCTCGCCGAGCTCGCCGAGTACGCGATGAGCTTCGTCAAGCGCCACGACTACGACCTGCTCGCGACCCTGCTCGACATCAACGACTCGATCCACCGCGAGTACGCCTACCAGCAGGGCTCGACGAACCTCCTGACCACGGCGTTCGACGTCTACGTCAACCGCCGCGGCGTGTGCCAGGACTTCACGAACCTGTTCATCTGCCTCGCGCGCCTGCTCGGCGTGCCGGCGCGCTACGTGTGCGGCTACATCTATACGGGGCCCAAGTCGGCCGAGCTCGAGCCGCACCAGCGCCAGGGCGAGGCGTCGCACGCCTGGGTCCAGCTCTACCTGCCGCAGGTCGGCTGGCGGGGCTTCGACCCGACCAACGGCATCCTGACCCAGACCGACCACATCCGGATCGCGGTCGGCCGCAACTACCTCGACGCCACGCCGACCAGCGGGACGATCTTCGTCGGCGGCGGCGGCGAGACGCTGTCGGTCGAGGTCACCGTCGAGCCGCACGTGTAGAGTCGTCGCATGGCGCTGTCCGCGACGATTCGCAAGTTCGAGATCGCCCTCGCCGACTCCGATCGCGAGGTCTACGAGCAGCTCGACTGGCGGGTCGCGCAGCACCCCTCGGAGAGCGAGCGCTACCTGGTCGCCCGCGTGATCGCGCGCGCGCTCGAGCACGCCGAGGGCGTCGAGTTCAGCAAGCTCGGCGTCTCCGACGACGACGAGCCGGCGATCGTCCAGCGCGACCTGCGCGGCGACCTGCAGGCGTGGATCGAGATCGGCTCGCCGTCGCCCGATCGCCTGCACAAGGCCGCCAAGCTCGCGCCGCGCGTCGCGATCTACGCATGGAAGAACGTCGAGCAGCTCGCGGCGGCGATCACCGAGCGCGGCGTGCACCGCGCCGACGAGCTCGTGCTGCGCGCCCTGCCCGCCGAGCTGCTCGACGCCGTCGCCGCCACGCTCGACCGCATCAACCGCTGGGACCTCTCGGTGACCGGCGGCCAGCTCTACCTCGCCATCGGCACCGCGCAGTTCGAGGGCGCCGTGACCCCGGTCGCGATCGGGTAGCCCTGCCTTCGAAGCATCGAAGGCTTCTATCGAGGCGCTGCGAGATATCGATTGGACGGCGGCGCGGCGCGCGGGGCAAGCTACCGGCTATGCCGCAACCGCTGGCCAGGAGCACGAGCATGTCGAAGCGACCCTCGTCCGTCGTCGTCATGCTGCTCGTCGCGCTCGCGCTCGCGGCCTGTCACGCCGCTGCAAAGCACGATGCGACCGCGCACTGGCGCGCCACGCTGGGGCAGCCGATCGAGCCGTTCCGGATCGTCGGCAACCTCTACTACGTCGGCGCGACGAACATCGCGTCGTACCTGATCTCGACCTCGGACGGCTTGATCCTGCTCGACACCGGCACGCGCGAGATGCTGCCGAGGGTCCAGGCCAGCATCGTCAAGCTGGGGTTCCGGCTGCAGGACGTGAAGATCATCCTGACCAGCCACGCGCACTGGGACCACGTCGAGGGCCACGCCGCGATGAAGCGGGCGACCGGCGCGCGGGTGATGGCGATCGCCGAGGAGGCGCCCGCGCTGTCGGCGGGCAAGGATCTGACCGACCCCGACGAGATCGGCTGGGAGCCGGTCGCGATCGATCGCGTGCTGCACGACGGCGACGACGTCGTCCTCGGTGACGTCACCATGCACGCGCTGCTGACCGCCGGTCATACCCAGGGCTGCACGACGTGGACGACCACGGCGAAGGACAGCGCCCGGTCGTACGCGGTCGTGATCATCTGCGTCCCGCAAGCCGCCGCCGGCGTGAAGCTGCTCGGCAACAAGCAGCAGCCGACCATCGCCGACGACCTGGCGCGGTCGCTGCGCGTCCTCGCGGCCCTGACGCCGGACATCTACCTCGACGGCCACCCCGAGGAGATCTTCGCCGGCAAGATCGCGCAGCTGCGCGCCGGCGCCGTGCCCAGCCCGCTGGTCGACCCCGCCGGCTATCGCAAGTACCTCGCCGACTGCGAAGCCGACTACGTGCGCCGGCTGCAGCAGGAGCGCAGCGGTCAGTAGTTACATGTCAGAGCGATCGCGTATGGGATCGGCGTGCGGATCTACTTCGTCGGCAGCCACGCGACCGGAAAAACGACGCTCTGTCGCTACGTCAGCCGGCGCTACGGCCTGCCGATGATCAGCGAGGTCGCCCGCGCGGTGCTCGCCGAGATGGAGACCGGGCTCGACGCGCTGCGCACCGACATGGACCTGGTCGCCGAGTACCAGGAGCGCGTGTTCGCGCGCCAGGTCGCGGTCGAGCGCCTGCACGACGGTCGCTTCGTCTCCGATCGCGCGTTCGACAACCTCGCGTACGTCGCCGAGCACACGACCAACGCGTTCGCGATGATGAACGACGCGCGGTTCCGCGACTACATGGCGTGGGTCAGCCAGGGCATCGTGTTCTTCGTGCGCCCGCACCAGTCGCTGCTCAAGGACGACGGCGTGCGCGCCGGCGTGTCGTGGGACTCGGTGCTGCGGATCGACGGCATGGTCAAGCTGATGCTCGAGCAGCACGGCGTGTCGTACCTGCCGCTCGACAGCGTGTCGATGCAGGAGCGGGTGCGCGCCGTCGAGTTCGTGCTCGGCCGCTGCGGCGTGACTGTCCCTCAGAGCAAGCCGCGCCGCGCGCAGACCTTGCCGCCGTCGATCGGCTCGCCCGCCGACGTGCTGCCGAGCATCCAGGCCAGCATCGAGTCGTGGCCGTACGCGCTGGTCGACAGCGGCGATCACGAAGCCTGATCCCGAGCGAGATTCTCGCGCGTTGCCGCGTCGATCGGCTTGCCGGCGAGGAACGCCGGCAAGCCTGGCACGGAGAAGATCGCCTCGCTGTGCTCGGCTCAGCGCGTGCGGCTGGGTAGCGACCGTTGCAGCGCGGCGAGATCCGTGACCTCGAGCGCGCCGGCCTGCCAGCTGTCACCGACCTGGACGTGGTGACCACGAAGATCGCGCACGGCGAACACGCCTTGCCGGACGGTGACGACGTGCAGGAGGCCCTGGACCCCGCCGAGGACGCGGAGCTGGCCGCGCGCGTCGCGGCGTAGATACACGATGACCTCTTCGCCGCGGGTCGGCGCGGCCTCGCCGTCGACCCACAGCCCGACGTCGCCGCGCTCGCCGCCGCGCCGCCGCACCTGGACGGTCGCGGGGCAGGCACCGGCGAGGCATTCGTCGACGACCAGCTCGCTGTCGGTCTCGAGCTCGCCGTCGGCCGACGTCGTGACCGCGACGACATGGCCGCGAACCACGAGCGCGGCGTCGTGCCCCAGATCGGCGAGCTCGAGGCGACGGAGCTGCGAGGCATCCGCCGTCGCGGCGAGCCCGACGACGATCAGCCCCGCCGCCGCGGCGCGAGATTTGCGCATCACGGCGATCAGCGCAAAGCCGATCAGCGCGGCCAGCCCGCCCGATCCGCCGCCCGCCGAGCAGCCGCCCATCGGCATCGGGACCGGCGCCGGATACAGCTCGTCGATCCCGGCCTGATCATCCGCCGTCAGATCGCGCTTGCCGACTTCGCACGGCCCGCCGGTCGCGAACATCGTGGCGTCGTGATCGGCCGAATGCGCGAGCCCGAGCGCGTGGCCGAGCTCGTGGGTCATCGCGCTCTCGAGGTCGTAGCCGGTCTTGCAGCCGGCGCCGGCCGTGACCCACGCGAAGTCGGCGGAGTTGAGGACGATGTCGGCGTCCTCGATCACGCCGTCCGACACGCGATAGGCCACGAACGTCAGCGCGAGCACGCCGTGCTCGATGTCGGGATCGGCCTTGTCGATGGCCCAGCGCACGAGGTTGACGCCGTCGTTGCCGTGCGGCGCGGCCGCGACGACCGTCGTGGACTCGACCACGTCGACCGTGCCAGCGAGCGCGGTCCGCCAGGTCGTCGCGGCGGCCGCGGTCGCGGCCTGCGCCACGCTGCTGGTCACCGACGAGGGGCCGGGTACGAACGCTGGGGTCAGCTCGACCTCGGAGACCGTCCAGTGCACCGACGCACCGCTCGAGCTGGTCTTGATCACATACGCAGAGGCGACGACAGGCGCGATCACGAGGACGGCGATGGCACAGCACAGCGAGACGACACGAGAAACCAGCATGCTCTTCGGATCGACCGGGACCCCGTGAACTTGAGCCAACGATCCGGGCTCGACAACCCACGCGGTCGGTCGATGCGCGAGAAAGGAATGCGAAGCCTGTTGTCGTTCGGCTGCGTGATTGTGTGCGTCGTTGGCTGTCGCAGCGCGCCCGACACCGACGTCGACGACCAGCGCGCGGTCGAAGGCGTCGAGGAGATCAGCGAGCCGCTGAGCGACCTCAGCGAGCAGTGTGGGCTGGCCAGCAAGATTCTGACCCTGACGCTCGAGTCGGGCGACGTCGCCGTGATCACGCGGACGATGACGGGGACGATTCTGATCAATGGGTTTGGCTGCGCCGGCGCGACCATCAGCAACGTGCAGCGGATCGCCGTCACCGAGCGAGCCGCGGGCGATCAAACGGTGATCCTCGACTACGGCAGCGGGCTGTTCGGGCTCGGCACGACGACCGGCCCGGGGGTCACGGTCGATCTCGGCAACGCGAGCTCCGGTGATTCGCTCAAGGTGATCGGCACGATCGGCGCGGACAGCTTCGTGTTCGGCGCCGCCGGGCTCGCGATCAACAGCGACGCGTCGGTCGACGTCACCATGGCGCATGTCACGGAGCTCACGATCAGCCTCGACGATGGCGACGACGTGTTCTCGGCGATGGGCAACGTGGCGACCGGCGCCGCGCTCGGAACGGCGATCGTCATCTACGGCGGCAAGGGCAACGACACGCTGCGCGGCGGCGCCGGGAACGACACCCTGAACGGCGGCGACGGCAACGACATCTTCACGAACGGCGACGGCGTCGTCGACGATGGCGATGACGCCTACAACGGCGGCGGCGGCGCCGACACCGCGGACTACTCCTTGCGCGCGGCGGCCGTGGCGATCTCGAACGATGACCTACCCAACGATGGTGTGCTGGGTGGCAGCGAGATCGACAACATCGCCGCCGACATCCACACCCTCAAGGGCGGCCTGGGCAACGACACGATCACCGGTGGCGACGGCGTCGACATCCTGTGGGGCAACGCCGGCAGCGATACGTTCGACGAAGGCGACCACGCCAACGGCGGCGACACGTTCAACGGTGGCGCCGGCCTCGACACGGTGTCGTACGCCTCCCGTCCCGTCGCGGTCTTCGTCATCATCGACGCGCTCGCCAACGATGGCCAGCTCGGCGAGCTCGACAAGGTCATGGTCGACGTCGAGAACGTCATCGGTGGCGCGGGCAACGACACGATCACCGGCTCGACCGCCGACAATGTGCTGTCCGGCAGCGATGGCGACGACACGCTCGACGGCGGAGCCGGCAACGACAGGTTCGATGAAGGAGACCAGGCCAACGGCCACGACACCATGATCGGCGGCGCGGGTATCGACACCGTCGACTACTCGGGGCGATCTGCGGATCTCACTGTCAGGATGGACGGCACGCCGGCCAGCGGCGAGGCGGCCGGCGCCGAGGGCGACCGGATCGGTGCGGTCACGGCCGGGGTCGACGACGTCGAGAACGTCATTGGCGGCATCGGTGAAGACACGATCACAGGCAATTCATCCGACAACCAGCTCGAGGGCGGCCCGGACACCGACATGGCCACCGATACGATCGACGGCGGTGGTGGCGACGACGTCCTCGACGGCATCGGCGGCGACGACGACCTCGACTGCGGTGCGGGCGACGCTGACGTCAACCTCGACACGAGCACCAGCTCGGCGGACAGCTGCGAGCTGTGATCAAACTAAAAATAATGGACTCCACATGTCCACGCTTCGGACGACCCTGTTCCTTGTAATCCATCTTCCCCCGTTGTCCTCAGGAGAACCAATCTGTGATGAAGTTTAGCTCGGCATGTGGAACCCTCTTACCGCTCGTCCTCGCGGCCGGCTGCGGCGGAAATGACGAGCCTCCTCCGCTGGACGATCCCGAGGGCGACTTCGAGGGGATCGAGGAGGCCGCCCAGGGCCTTACCAATCTGAGCAGCCGCTGCACGTTCGTGACGGCCACCGGCCTCATGACCCTGACCCTGCAGGCGGCCGACGTCGCGATGGTCAGCAAGTCCACCAGCGGCGCGATCGTCATCAACGGCAACCCGGCCTGCACCGTCACCGGCACCGCGGCCGCGACCAGCACCAACCTCAAGAAGCTCGTCGTGACCGGCCCGGCCGCGAGCGACGAGACGCTGATCCTCGACTACCTGGGCGGCACCTTCGCCCCCGGCATCACCGGCGCCGTCGGCGTCGACGTGAGCCTCGGCGCCGACACCGGCGACGCGCTCAAGATCCGCGGGACCAAGGGCATCGACTCGTACAACTTCGGCGCCAGCGGCATCACCACCAACACCGACCTCTTCAAGGACATCGCGTACGCCGGCGTCAGCGTCTTCGTCGTGACGTTCTCCGACGGCGCCGACGTCTTCACCGGCGCGGGTGGGACGACCCCGACCGGCGCCGGCTTCCCCACCGCGGTCACCGTCTACGGCGGCGCCGGCGACGACGTC
>Ga0307513_10007107_pt1 | contig 14556 bp, 3 predicted proteins | sample 15_EM_MG_FD_202174 | JGI IMG/M metagenome (GOLD analysis project Ga0307513, IMG submission 202174) | Populus trichocarpa ectomycorrhiza microbial communities from riparian zone in the Pacific Northwest, United States - 15_EM | ecosystem: Host-associated > Plants > Roots > Unclassified | place... | reverse complement strand
TTTATGTGATCTGAGAATTTGTTTTTTTATGCCGTCATTTGTTTTAGTGTTATTTTAATTATTAGAATCAAAAAGATATTTTGTAGTATGAATATTTTATAAATCTTATTAAATTAATTTAGAAAGTAAAAAATAAAAGAAGAAATCATTATCTTTCAAAGATTAATATGGGTTATATATATATATATATTTCAGTCTTATATATCATAAAATGATCTCGAAATAAATTATTAATTATTTTTCACTGAAATTTAATCACTTCTGTTTCCAGCACCGGATCCACAAAGACCAATCCGACCTGCCCCTTGCTCTTGTTCGCTCTCCGATATGGCATTGTCGAAGAATTAGTTTTTTTAATTAGTTAAAACATTTAAGTTATTTGATGAATTTTAATAAATGATTTTTATATTATTTTTAATGTAAATTTTTAAATAAAAATATTTTTCTCTTTTAAATTTGTATAAAGACACCTGCATGCTTAATTTTATAAATTTAATTAGAAAGAATAAAAAAAATATTAATTAAGATAACCTTAAACTCGTGATCACTTGATTATTAGAACTTTAATTTAATTCAAAAACTTAAAGATATATATATATATATAACATAACTAAAAACTTGCTCGGATAATGTAATGAAATGTGTCCATATCAAGGAGTTATTTGGGAACGTGATCCAAACAACGTTTTATAAAAGAAATTATAAATTAATTTTTTTATATTTTTGAATCGTTTTAATGTGTTGATATCAAAAATAATTTTTTTAAAATAATAGTAAAAATATTATTTTAATATATTTCCAAACAAAAACTATTTTAAAAAACAACCGTTACCACACTCTCGATCAGCCACCCACCGTATCTTTGAACAAACAGCCATCACTACGACTACTTACCGTCACTATTATTAATTAAATGATCACGTAAAGTTTTAATCCAGAGCCTAAACGTTTTAAATATTGCAGGTGCATGGAGCTTGTACACGAAAGACCCGTATCGTCTTCTTTTTATATATATATATATATGTAAAGTTGTCGTCTAGGTTTTAGCCACGAGCTTCTACCTATTTGTTATAGGAGACAATAGAGAATACCAGGGAAAGGAAAGGTATTGTTCCACTAATCTTGTTTTCCTGCTATGCATATTTGTTTTCTATCTGCTGACTTTCAGAATAATTTGGAGTCTCTTCTTAATTTCTTTTTGAGATGTATCCCATAACAAGTTAAAAATAAAAATAAAAATAAAATATCATTTTTTCTGTATTTTATTAAGGAATAATCTCAATTTAACTTGTATAATTCCATTACTAGTTTGCGTTTAATATTTAACTTCAATTGAAGAGAATATTAGAGGTAATTAATTAATGAAATATGAATTTCTAACAATTACCAGCCCCCCCGAGTCCTGCATTGATTTTAATTGTAAGCATATATAGCTCATTAAATGCTTTATTTAATTTTTATTATTATTAAGATTTGAATAATTATTTATATTCGAGGCATGATTTTGAGAAGCTGAGAGTCAACACGGAGACGAAATCATAAACCTTGAAGGCTTTACTCGTTTGGAGGAACATGGGGATCGACTGGAAGCTAGGGCAAAGGCTTTCCTACACCTAGAGAGTTACTCCAAACTTGAACGCCGAGGCAAACCTATAAATGGCATATTGCTCAGTTTTCAATGAGATAGAGAGCAAGGGTTAGATATACATTTTTTTTTTCATTCTTATGGCGTCTATTTTCTTTGCTTTTTTTTTTTTTTTAATTTCAAAGTGGAAGATAGCAATTTTTCAAGTAATACAAAACATTGTTATAGACAGATCTAATATTGATCTATTAATTATTTAATTTTTTTAACCTTTTTGTTCAAATTAAACTCCCATTAATTATAGGCTATGATTTTTAGAGTTTTTACAGAGTTCAAGCATATATTTATAAAACTTCCGTGGTATTTTGATCTCATCCCTCTGTTTTTTTAGTTTTTGTATATACCCTCCTTTGTATTAATTAGAAGCAGATAGAGACTTACGAATATTATTTTTTGTCAAGTGCGTTTTGATAGAGGGAGTTTTGCTGTAAATGGGACAAATGCAGTATATTTTTGTTGTGGTGGTGAGTTTGTGTTTTTTATTGACAAATTGAATATAATGTTATATTGATGAGTTTTAAAATCCAAGATGCTTAGTAATAATGTTGATGCATTAGATAATTGGTTGATCTCTTAGTTCAAACAATCTGGTGCATTTTTTATAGTCAAGGAATCTAGTGACTTGATATAGAAAGCTTAGGGGGTAGGTAATTAATAGGAGATGATGTCTGGTAAGCTAATGTGACTGGTAACTATGGTAGTAGTAGTTTGTGCCCGGTAAGTCATGTGGTTTGTAAGTGATGCCTGGTAAAAGATCCCTTTTGATAGACGTGGGGACTCTCTAATAATAAAATCATTAATTATGTAGAGAGAGAAATTGTAATGATATTTTAAAGAGGTAAACACTAAAAAATATATATGCTGAAAATATTAAGAATGAAGAGATTGTCAACCTTGAGTTTGAAGGAATTATGATGTATTTATATCTTATGATTTTTGTTCTTTTATGTAGAGGAGTGACTAAAGTGCAATTTCACCCTTGTGATATTTTGAGTTGTATTATACTCAAAATAATACGTATATGATCAGTGAGAAATATTGAGGGACCCATGTTAGGTTCAGGAGAAATTTTCAAGGGAGCGTTGGGCTTGAGCAAGGTGTCCAAGCCCATTAGAGATGAAAAATAGATCCAAGGGTGCTGCTTGGATCCAAGTATGTCGGGCTTGGGTTGCGCACCCCCCCACCCAAGGGAGTGTTAAAGTGCATGCTCAGCACCTTACGTGCTGGGCAGCACACCCAACAAGGTGCTGAGGTGCATGCCAAGCACTTGCTGGGCGTGACACGCCCAGCAAGGCAAGGCAAGGCATGTCATGCCCATGCTGGGCATGACGATAAGCCCAATATAGGCGTACACCCATGCTTGGTGCATGGAATTAGGATCTTGCCCAAGCCCATATCCTTAAGAGCAAGACTCGGGCTCCTTGGGTGTTTTCTTCGGTCTTTTGTAGGTTTTTGGGTCCATTTTAGGGGGCGTTTTGCTCCACTTAATTTTGGATTCATCAGTAGCCCCTCAAGTATTTGTGGTATTAATCCACTACTATGATGATTTCATCTAATTTCCTTCTTATAAGAAGAGGGGTTGAAACCACGGGAAAGTAGCTAAGGGGAACCTATGGAGGGTGAACCTTCACTCAGACAAATTTCTAAGAGGCTGAGGGGAGCCTAAAAAGGGTGACCCATCCATGACAACACCCATACTTAATTTTTTTTTTTGCTAAAGAGCTGAGAGGAACCAATGGATGGTAAACCTATACTTAGAAAAATTTCTAAGAGGTTGGGGGAAACCCAAAAAGGGTAAGTCTATGCTTAGAAAGATTTCTAAGAGGTTGAGAGAAACCTAAGAAGGGTGACCCATGATGATGCCTATACTTAAAAAAGTTTATAAAGAGGCTTAGGGGAATCCAAAGAGGGTGATTATATTACATCGGGGAAACCAAGTTCATCCCTTGGAGAGTAGTCGGACTAGAGTATGGAAAGTATGTGACTTACCTAGGATGACATAGGGACTTGGAAGCCCATAGAAAGTCAATAGCCTCCATAACGATGACGTGGGGGCTTGAAAGCCTCCCGCTGAAGAGTGATGCTAGTTCAAGACTGTATTGGAGAGGCAGGAGATCTAAGATAAACCCTTGATGAATTGGTGAGAGGCCCTTAGATATAACCTAAAGAAAAGGGATCCCAAATCAACCCTTGACAAGTTTGTGAGAGGCCTTTAGGCATCATCTAAAGAATGTGTCAATCCGAGACTGCACTGAAAATCTACACATAATTATGTTCTAACATAATTAATTTTTATCTATAAGAAACATAATCACTCATGGATTTGTAATTAATAGATTGGCAATTAAGCCACTCTAAAAGGACACAACAAGCTAGCAAAAGTTGAGTTTGAAGCGACCTCCCTTTTTTTTTTATAACAAATTCGATTATTCCATTGATGATCACACATGAAATAAATTGTTGGTGCTTGACAGTGACATTTGCTTACTATGAAATGATTCCATTGTAAATCTAACGGGGATAGTCGTATCTCATGAATGATCATTTTCTCCCGTGAAAAAAACAACTCCTAGCAAAACCTGAAGGAAGACAAGTTAAGAATGATCCTAATTGTAAAGTTTTTTCCTTTTTTTTTCCCTTATGAACAAACTAGTTTCTCTATTAGAGATTGAAAATTAGTGTGTTTAGTATTATGATACTTTTTAAAAATAATTTTTTACTTGAAAATATATCAAAATATTTTTTTTCAGATTTTCTTTTAATTTTTAAGATCAGTACATCAAAACTATAAAAAAAACACTAGAAAATATTAATTTAATGTTTTTCAAATGAAACACACTATTAAACAAACCTAATTGATTTTATCTAGAGAATTTGTGAAAGGTCTTTAGGCATCATTTAAAGAATGTGTTCGTCCAAGACTCTACTAGAGATCTGTAAATAGGTTATATATTTCAAAGATACAATATTTTTATTTCAAAAATAAATTTACATTTCCTCTAGTGATTGTGCATCCTAAGGTGATCCAAATGCCAAGTATGAGGGAAATTTTTCAAAACATGTTATGAAGTTGGTAGGTGTTCGCCTTGGCTTCCCTAATAACCTTGAATGGGTGATCCCATGCATTTTGATTCAAGGGGATAGTAAATTCTTAGGATACACCAAGTGCTCATGGGTTGGTTCTTCATGGTTCTTTATTGAGCTTTCATTTATATTAGGAGAATGATTTCGTTTGGAAAATCTATATTAGTTATCCATGTAATGATAAGGGGACCAATGTCTTAGCAAATCATCCTCTTTCACTCGTATGTGATTTTTCATGACTTGCTTCACCTTAAGCAATCCTTTTCGGGTAAGGCATAAAGTTTTCTCTAGAGGGTATGTTTCCTTACCCCTCTTATCAAGGCCTCTAACATTTCTAACTCAAGTATTTTTTCCATCTGAGCATCTTCTTATTGAATCTTTTCAAATATACCCGAGTAGACTCACCCTCTTATTAGTTAACGCTAAATAGTTTTGTAGATCTTTTCTTGGTGGGTATGATAGTGTTGAAGCACGCCACTAGCTTAGTGCAGAGGTCACTAAACCCTTCTGTCATAACCCAATTTTTGACAACATAAAATTAAAAAAAAATAAAAAATGAAATGAATGAAAAATTGAGGTTTGGATCAAGACAACACAAATTGAAAGCTTTGAGGGGTTAATTATCTTGGTTTTATGACTTTGAAAGTTAATTTTAAAAGAAATCGAATGAATTAACAGGTATGGGATTTCAATTAAACTTTAATTTGGTTTAATTAATGATATCGAGAGATCGATTGAAAAACAAATAAATTTGAAGATTTAATTAAGCTTAGATTTAGTTTAATTAATGAAATCATGGGCATAATTGAATAAATATTAAATTTCTGAGCTATTTAAGGTCGAAATTACAAGTGATTAAGGTCCAGGGACCATCTTGTAAAAGACACTGCATTTCTGCCCAGGGGCTAGATTAAGGGTTTTTGAAACTTGGAAGACCAGATTGAAAAACGGCTGCCCAGTCCAGAAACGGCGCCGTTTTTCATTTCTAGCCATCGTCTTCTTCCTCTTGAAATAAAGGAAACAACCTACAAAGAAAAAAAGAAATCTTGTCTAGGTAGACAGCTCAACACAAGTAGGGACATATTGATTTTGGTCTGCTAATGTCCCCAATCCAATTAGGCCCCCCCTCCGAACACGCCGCTGGAGTTCGAGTCCAAGCCCTATTGGCTGGGCTAAACCCAGCCCCATAAAAAAAAAAAAAAAGAGTGGGCCGGATCTGGGTTAAGGCCCAGCTGGCCCAAATTATGTTTATTAAGTGTGTGTTTGGCAAAACACACCCTTATGCCTTGACTATAATTATTATGCCTTTTCTAATTTGATATTTGGCCAAACGAGCTCCTTTTTTATATCAAAAAATTCCAAAAATATTTGGGGATCTTTGTTGATTTATTTGTGGGCCCCTCGCACTTTGATTTATTTTTTTTCTTTGCGTTTTGTATTTTTTTAGGTTATGTGCTCAATATGTGGCCTATTATTGTTAAATGCAAATATATCGTACAATGTTTTTTATTTTTATTTTCGTCTAAAAAGAGCAATTAATAATAAAGGATAAACAAGAAAAAAAATGGTATAGAAAATTTCTTCTTCAAATTTATTTTTTTGCAAAAATATTCACTGACACCAGAGTCAGGAGTATCGTATTTCTTGGATTTGTGTGATATTTACCAACGCCAGAGTTGGAAATATTCGTAGGAATTGTTCACTGATATTAGAGTCAAGAACATGAAAGGAAGAATAAAAAAAAAGGAAAAAGGAGAACAAATTCTTAGCAATTTTAGACAAAACCAGCAATCCAGCCTGCCTTAGGTGGGACGCTTAGGGGGTGATAACATCTTCCCTTTTGCGTAACCAGTCCCGTATCATAGAATCTCTGTTGACTAGTTAGGGTTTCTAGTGACCATAATATTAAGTGGCGACTCCTTGAACAAGACCTTTTCCCCTAAAAAGAACAAGATGTCAGATATCTATTCTTTTTCCATATCGAGATTAATTTTTAATTGGTTGTTGCGATGTCCGGGTGTGACACCTTCAATGAAGCTTAACTCCAAATTATTGTACCAAGCATATGTCTTATAAGGTTGTAGGGAGGATTTTGCATATTGAGTCAATATCCTGGATGACCAACTATAAGCTCCTACGTACATCCTGTACATGCTCTCTTAGGTCAGTCAGACCATCATAATTGTCCAGACTCATGTTTATGGAAATGTAGTCCTTGGAAAGTCGAATGTTCAATACTCGTTTGGACAAGGGAGAACACCTTCACTGATGAGGGCTATAGTCATTATCCTAGGTATGCTCATGTATAGACCTTATCTTAGTCCTTTTATGTTAGGCTCTTGGGTGTCTAGGGAGTTTGGCATGGAACAACAATTATAATAACTAGTGTCCATCTCATGGTAACTAAAAGGAAGATTTTTAGGGTACTAGATCTATACATGGGTATCGCAATGATGCAAGTGACCCCATGATGGACTCTCAAGATTGTCCTTATGTTTAGTTTTCTTTGGGTAGTGTAATTGTCTATGGGCACTTGGTGCGACCAGTAGCCGTGGTATTGAGGTGTGGTGTGTTATCGAAGGTGTCAGGATTCGTCGGGATGGAAAGGTTTGATTTTGACATTGGGTTGCCAACACATTCTAAGTGAGGAGTTGCACTTGACTAGTGAGCTGTTGAAAGTTTGGTTGGGTAGATGTGCTCGTGATAACGAGTAAATTTATCTTACATCATGACACATAGGTATCTTGTTTGTGTGTTATGGAATGGTCTGGAAATATCAAAGACAAGGTTTAGAAACTGATGGTTTTTTTATCAGTTTCCCACAGACGACTCCAATTGATGAATTCTAAAATTTAAGATGGATAGGAATGAGGTTTATGTGTTGGATAATTGACTGATATTTTAGTTCAAGCAATCTGACACATTCTTTCTAGTCAAGGTATCTAGTGACTTGACATGGAAAGCCTAGAGGATTGACAACTGGTAATAGTTAATGTCTGTTAAGTCAGGGTGACCAGTAGCTATGGTAGTAGCAGGTGGTGCATGGTAAGCTAGATAATCGGTAGCTGTGGTAGTAGTAAGTGGTGCCTGATAAGTTAGGAGATTGTTACTTGGAAAATGTTTCATTTGATGGACGTGCTGACTCTCTAATGGTAAAGTCAGTAACTTATTAGAGTGAGAAAGAGTAAAGATATTTTAGAGAGATAAACTCTGAAAATATTTATGCTGAAATATTAAGAATAAAGAGATTGTAAACCTTGAGTTTGAAGGATTCATGGGGTATTTATAGCTCATGAGTCTTGTCCTTTTGTAGAGAAGAGAGGCTAAAGTGTAACTTTTCTCCTGTGATATTTTGAGTTGTATTATATTCAAAATAATACGTATAGGATCAATGAAAAATACTGAAGGACCTAGTGGGGCCCCTGAAGAATTCTTAAGGGAGTGTTGGGCTTGGGCAAGGTGTTCGAACCCATTAAAGATGAAAAATAGGTTCAGGCATGCTATCTGGACACAAACATGTTGGGCTCGGGGTACGTGCCCAAGTGCGTTGGGCTCGGGGGTGTGCTAGGGTGCATGCCCAACACTAGCTGGGTGTGTCTAGCCCAGCAAGGCTGGGTATGTTATGCCCAGTACGGGGGCGTTCACCCATGCTTGGTGTGTGGGCTTAGGATCTTGCTTGAGCCCATGCTCCTTAGATATTTTCTTTGCTTTTATAGGTTTCTTTTGTTCTATGTGGGGATTTGTTTGCCCCATTTATTTTTTGATTCATCATATGTGTTCAAAAAAGTTAGATTATTCTATTTATATGTACTTTTATTATATCTCATTGCAGCAGTGCATGTAATGCCTACTATAAGCTATCACAAACTAGCATTTATAATAAAAAAAAATGATTTATAAATAATTTTTTGATATTGAAGTTCCAAATAAATTAATGTGTCAATCTATAAATAGTAAAATATTGTTTTCAATAAAAATAGGCTTTTTAGGTCAAAATTAGTCAGGATTAATTTTCTAGTCATCTCAAGTAGTCGGAGCTATATCAATAAGTGATGTGTCATCTATTACAACAAATAATACGTTGTCTTTTTTTTTTCAAAGAAAAAAAACAATGGACAACCGACGTGTTATCAGCCCATTCCAAAGAAAGAGAAAAAGGGAGAGCTAAGTGTGTGAGACTGACCTTGCAAGTCTATACATGCCTGATCTTCTTTTTTATATTAATAACATGTTGGCCCACTTAGGGATTAATATCATTCAATTTTTATTTTTATTTTTATGTTTTAAATAAAACTATATAATATTTTTATTTTTTATTAATATATTTGTTTTATAATATTTGCAAGCGTTTTTTAATTACCTTTCATGATTTTTTATAGCATTGTTTTATAAATAGTTTTGATATTTTTTGTTGATTTTTTTTTGTTGTATAATTAAATAAAAAGTAGATTCTATAAAAAAAAAACTATTAGAACCAACCGGATTCGTGACTTGGGTTGTAGGTTTAGTGAGTTACCCAGGTTAACATGAGTTGATCTAAATCTTTTTGTAAGTCATAGTACTTCTTAATAATTTTAGTAAAAATGTTCCTTTTTGTAACATATATTTTTAAGTTTAGTATGTGGTTTTCACATCATATTATATAAAAACATTTTGAGGCGACATAATTTATATTTAATCTAATATTTATGCTGTAAAGTAGTCTTAAAAAACATTGCAACTTATTTTTGTTTAAAGTTTATAATATTTGTTTCTTAGACTAAATATCTAAATGTATTTATCTTTCCTTTTCTTTTCTCTTACAAATTCAGAAATTTATTTAAAAGTTTATTTTTAAAATTCTTAGATCTATTTCACCGACTTCAAAATTGAACAAAAAGAATTTTGACTAACTTCTTATTAGAGGAGCAAGACAGAACAAAATTGAGTTATTAATTACTTTTTAATGGATACATTGGGATTGGGGTTTTATGCAATTTTGACTAGGCCTTTAAATGCTCTCACTTGTTTATGTTCATACGATCACGAGTCATAACTTGGGCCTAAGGCACCTTGGTAGCCTAAGCCTTAAGACATACACTCTATGTTAGGCTTGGGAGAGACTTGGTGGCCCAATACTTTACAGGCATACAACAATCAATTTAGACTCGGAGAAACCTTGATGGCGTAACACACCTTAAGAAGCTTGCAACCTCGAATGGTTGAGATGCCATTTAGATTATGCAAACCCTAGGCATGTCTTTCATATCTAAACACATCATATTCTAGTGAAACTTGGTCTACCCGTCACTAATCAAAGAGACAAAATGCACATTCATTAAAAAAAAAAGCACACCCTAGAACACATATCAACCTAAGAATTGGCCTAACACTTATCATCAATTGTACATAACCTATAATATAGACAAATTTTGTATTGATTTGTTGTCATTACTAGATCTTTATCCCTAAGTAGTCTAAAATTATAGTTGACAAATACATTGACCATTTTACCCTTATATGGATACATCTATGTAGGTTTGAGGTTATATAAACAACCTTGAACCCCAAAGTAAGATTATCTTCTTTCTCTTATTCAATCCTAAACATTTCTTTATAACTAAAGTTACACAATCATAACCTTCCAAGGTCTTTCTCTCTAACCTAAATTGACTTAAACATTGAAAAGTTCTTGAACCCATAAAAGATTATTTTATAGTTTTATAGTTGTCCAAGTCCAATTTCATCATACTTTCAACCTTTCATAGCCTTGGAGAAGCCAAAGTTATACCATATTATACTGAATAGATATCTGTGTTATGATCTAAGTCTAAGTCTTGAAAAACAAAACAGATAAAATTTGCCCCCATCAGATCTAAAAAATCCATAGTAGAGGTTTTAATAACCTTATTAGTGGAACCATCTATGAGGATTCTTTGAACAAAAAACCACACTTTTTATTATATTTTAAAATTTAAGGTTTTTTTTTCCATGACTAATAATTAAGAAACATTAGGGGTTGCAAAATTCATTAATCTTTCAATCACTAATGCTCAACCAATTCTTATATATCTCTAGTAATGAGCTCAATAAGTGAAGATGTTAATTGAAGCCCTTGTACAACCCCAAATGGTAAGGGTCTTTCTATTAGCGAGTCATGTCCTAGACATGAGTCTACTAAAGATTTTATCTCTACTAAATGAATTTGGATTGTTATAGTGACTTAACAGACCCTCAAGAGCAAAGTAAAATTTGCATAATTGTTTAGATTTGATCATGCAAAATACCAATCCCATGTGTAAAACCATGCCTATAATATTTGTCACGATGAGAAGAAAAGGTAATTTACTAGTCTGTCGCCCTCCTTTGAAATGAGATAGCCTTTCAAAGGATTAGCCCAAACTTAGGACAATAACTTAAACCTTAACTTTGTCATTAGATTAGAAGACCTTTCCTTAAAGTTCATTTCTCGATTCAGCACCAATATCCAATAATTGTTTTTACAAAACTCTTTGACATCTTTTAGAAAGAGGATGAGAGTATTAGAGCTTACCTTAACAAGTTGAATGAAGAGATGTTGAAGGTAAATAACTTATTAGAGCTGATTATATTGAGGGCCTTAATCAATATGGTCAATGATCAAGCCTTATATAGAGAGTTATATACACTTCTAGAAAACAAACTCTTAAAATCAAGCAAGTGATGAAAAATTACATTTGGATTGAGGAAATAAGTGTGATTAGGAAATTTTTCCACAAGTGAAAGGGTAAATGGCCTAAGAAAAGTTAGTCTCCCAACAGCCCTTAGACACATAATAGAGACTCAAAAAGGTTCTTTCATAATCATCTTATCTTTCTAGAACTTTAAATGACACAATTAAATACCACTCAAATAGAAGTCTACATAGCGATCCAAACAAAAGTAGAACAAGTGCTCCACCCTAATTATATGGTGGATTTCCCCGGCCCTTAAGGTACACATATTTTTATGCCATGCACATCACAAAAACTAAGGGGCAAACTGATGGACCCTAGGTTTTATACACCTCTAATCAGGTTTATAAATGCTCTCATGTTTTCGGTTTTATAATGAATGGAATTTCAAATGTTACTGTGGATCTCTATGCTGACCTGAGTAAGATAAGCCTAGACTAAACCTATATGACCATAAGTCACAGTTTAGGCCAGGGCATGCACTCTCCAGGGAAGACTTGGTGTCCTAATACTTTCTAAGGCATATAAATCTTGATTTAGGCTTGAAAGGGCTTTGGTGGCCCAATGTTTTATATGGCATACGAACCTTGATTTAGGCTAAAAAAAGCTTTGGTGTCCTAACCCTAAAGGACAATCTCGAATTGGATAAGATACCACTCAAAATATGCAAACCTATGGTATATCCTTCACACTCGTACATATCATTTTTTTGAAAAACTTGATCTTCTCACCACCAATAAAGAGGATAAAATGCACATGTATTAAATGAGAGCATGCTCTCTAGACACATATCACTCCAGGGATTGGTCCAATACTCGTCATCAACTAGATATAGTTTATACAATCTAAAATAAGGGTAGTTTTTGTAGTGGCCTGTTGTCAATACTAGGCTTTTGTCCCTAAATAATCTAAGACTATAGGTGACATGTATATTTACCACTTTAACTTTGTATAAATATACTCATATGAGTTTAAGGCTATATAAAAAAATCTTGAACCCTAGATAAAATCATCTCCTTCCTATTGTTCAACCCTAAACACTACTTTGTAACTAAACACCCACACTCATAATCTTAGAAGGCCTTTCTATCTAATCTAAACTGACTTAGACATTATAGAGTTTCCGAACTCACAAGAGAACTTGTTTTGTAGGTCTTGTAATTGTCCAAGCCCAACTCCCTAATCCTTTCAACCTTCTTCAATCTTAAAAGATTATTCATGGTAGAAGTTTTCAATAACCTTATAAGGATACAAACAACCTTGTTGAGAAATTGTATGCAAAACACTATTAGTAAGTATAAGAGTTGTAATTTATTTATTTGTAAGGAATATATATATATATATTTTCTACCCATACCTAAGAAATGATGAAAAGAATAAAGTACTTAAGTCCATACATTATGTTGCAACTTGCATGCCAGGATTTCAAGATATGAGTTAATGCCAAGAATAAACTAGAAATCTTGCTTAATACCAATTTTGAACATAAAAAGGTTGATTTTGATGGCAATGAGTTCCATTCGATGAGGGAAGTTTAGTTTGGGTTTTCTTTGCCTTTCACCTTGTGTGAGATGGTAAATCTGAGCTAGAGAAGTTTTTTTGATTTTGGATCAGTTTTGGTTTTGTGGGTTATTTAAGGGTATTGATGGGTTTGTCAAGTTGTATATGATATTTTCTAGGTGTTTTGGGTTCAAAATGGGTTGGAAATCGAGTTTTTTTTTTTTTTTTTGCAAAAACAAAAACCTTGGCTCAAATTCTTAATGACCTTCCAATCACTTCGTTATTTTTTTAAAAACAAATTAAGAGACAAACAACATATCATCTATCCCTTAATAAACAAAAGAAAATAAAATTAGTCCAAATATGTAGATTTAGACTGAAAAACCCAACTCCTGAGCCACTTAGACTAGACCCGAGTACTTGAGTCTCTCTTCTTCTTTTTATCATTGTGTGCCATAAATATGGGCATTGAGATTTTTATGTAAAAAATATGGGTAAGCTTGCATTTTGTTTTTCCATGAATATAGGCAAGCTCATGATTAGAGATTTTTATATCTTTTTTGTTTTAAATATTTAGCTCGGAACATAGTGCTGATAAATAGCTAGTAAGGTCTAAATTAAGAACATGTTTGGGAACGCGGTGCAAACCACGTTCCCAAAAAATTAATTTTTTTTTTTGCTAAAATTTAATATAGTTTGTACGTTTTGGATTGTTTTGATGTGCTGATGTCAAAAATAATTTTTAAAAAATAAAAAAACATCATTGGTATGCATTTCAGCATAAAAAGTTATTTAAAAAACAATCACTACCACACTGCCAAACACCTTTTAAATAATGCAAAGTTATTAGTATGTAAAGCTCCAAACTCTAGCACATTTACTTAAATATAACTTTAAAGAAAAAAAAAAAAAAAACCAAGGCTATTGTGTTTAGGTAGGATAATCAACGGAAGAAAGTACAAAAAAGATTTATTCTCGAAAGATAAATGGTTAGTAAGTTAAATGATTTTTTTTAAAATCAATAAATTTGTATTCTAAAAAAATATAAACATTCAATACCATCTTGAATGTCCAATTCTTTTTTTAGTTTTTTTTTTATAATAAGTTCTTAAATGTCTAAATATTCTTCTCATTTATAAAATAGTTTATAATCATAATGATTTTTCTAAATTACAGTCATTGTAAATATTTCTACCTTTATAATTGTAATTATATATGTAGTGAATAAGCTTAATTACAGTTAGCATAATGAGGTGCTCTAACCATATTCTTTTTAACAATTACCAAGAACAAAACTGTACAATTATTACTCTTTTATTTTCTAAACAAAAATCCAAAAAAAAAAAATATCATAGGCTAAAAGGGGAAAAAAATCATAGATAAAAATAGATTACAATATTCTAAAACTTGGTGAAACGTTTTTTAAAAAATAAAGAAAAAGATAAATACAAAATTCTCAAATATTCTTGTACAAGATTATAGAAAATATAAAGTATGAACTTCTTTGAAAGAGAAACATGAAGCTGGATTTATTTGTTATAAATGTTTTATATAACTTAAAGATTGTGGAACTCGGTGGAAACGACGTTTTCAAAAAATTTAAAAATTATTTTTTTATTTAAAATTAATTTTTTT
>Ga0307513_10007106_pt1 | contig 14559 bp, 20 predicted proteins | sample 15_EM_MG_FD_202174 | JGI IMG/M metagenome (GOLD analysis project Ga0307513, IMG submission 202174) | Populus trichocarpa ectomycorrhiza microbial communities from riparian zone in the Pacific Northwest, United States - 15_EM | ecosystem: Host-associated > Plants > Roots > Unclassified | place... | reverse complement strand
CACTGCCAGCCTGATGGTTGGAAGTGGAGAACAGTGGAAAGGTACTGTTGTGGATTATGCGCGACGACTTGCCGAGGAGAAATACGTGGAGCGGGCGGAGGAGCTCATTAGGGAACTTGCAGGTCCTGTGTTCTGGTATGTTATGACTTTCTTTCTTTCTTTCTCTTAGTGCTGTGCTGGATATTGAACTGGCAATTACAGGGACCCTGATAGTCCAGACCCAAGGCAGAAAACATGGGAGCCAACTGCACTGGGCATCTCAAAAAGAGAACTGCTGCAAAAGGAAGTACTTCCACTATTGGGTTCGTATACCGTCATCTTCCTCTTTATTGTCCGCTTATCCACTTATCTCCAGCCGCCACGTCTGATGAAGCCATGCAACGCAAGGCTACGGAGTGGATTGCGACTTTAAGGAAGATGGAAGATCAGAGATACGCTGTCCATCGCGGGTTTTGAAGTTGTGGTTTACTATATATGTGATATCAGCGACTTGTCCGCGGGGGCTGCAGTGTGGACTCTTGTTCGCGGAGCCGGTTACTGTGTGTCTTTGGCATATATGACGCTGTGCGCCGAGTAGAATCGGACAAATGTTCTAACTCGAACACGTCGGCATGGACGTGAAGTGGCTGAAACGGTTTGCAGCAAGGACCTTAACAGCGAGATCTCGGAGTATGCTCTTGCAAGGTTATTGGTCTCCGTGTAGAAAGACCTTTATTGGACTCGAAGATACAAATTAACCCCACTCCCCTTGTCTCCATGACTTGGACTTCTCTCTGAACTGAGGATTCTTCAGGGAGTGCTGCTACGTCACCGTAGCTTTTCAGAGGCATAGACAGGTCTATGTTTGGCCAATATATCCCACCAACAGGATCCCGGAATGGTCGCAAGAGGTTTGAGGTCGAAATGAAGAAGGAAAGGTCCCGGACGACTTGTCCATTGGCCAAATCTTACCCCATGTGTAGTTCCTGGGTTGTAGCATGGACACACCCTTATGCGCGGGTCGAACTCACGTCGTATATCCCAATCCCTGGCTGCCTTGTATTGGAGGCTTACCTTTATTTTGACATCATTATTTGGATGATCGGTGATGGATTCCGAGTTGATCCGTTCATAGCGACATGGCTGTCAAGTTTCCTTTGTTGACGCGCTTCCAACTCCGCCTGATGTGGCATTGTCCTGACGTATGGCGCCGGTGCGAATGGTGCGAAAGCGACTGCCACAAGTCTCAAATCTCGTTCGCAGACTGTCACCTGCTTCTCACCCCTTCCGCTTCCCGCTCAAATACCCCCCCGCTTCCCCTGCTCAAATATCTTACTGGGCACGTCAAGCAAAGGTATTGAGCGCCAACCCTTAAGGCGTCCGCCTGATCGAAACCGTCGCCTATTGTTCTTGTCCCTCCTGCTCTCCGCCTGTCCTCTTCCTGTCATCGCAATCGCGGAATCGACCTACACACCCCATGAACCACTCCTTTGAGGTTTTTCAACCTCATTGGGGCGAGCATGGCGTGCTCCCGCCGCCGACGCGCCCAAGGCATGCCGCACATCCTTATCAAGGTGCCCGCACCAAACGCGCCTTCGCAGCTCAGCGACAGCTCGATATCGCTGGTGTTGTGCGCACTCCCTTTGCCCTCTCCAACGCTTACCTTACGCCCGACAATGTGAGAGAATGCTCCACCTAAGGCCAACATCGTCAATTGCTGACGCTCCATTATCCACCACAGGGTATCCTCGCTAAACACCTACTAGAACTCCGAAGGATGTTCCCTTCCCGCCCTCCAGAACCTCTCGGTCCTGGCATCGCGCCAGTGATCATCTACGAAGAATCGATTGAGGATCCAGACTCTATCATCACCTCCATCAAGATGGCGCATAAACAGCGCCTTGCGGAAAGGCGTCTCCACCCCAGACGCAAGCGTGTCCCGAAAAAGAAATGCGGTCGGCGCCGGGTTCCCAAAGGAGCCGCAAACGTAGATGCCATGGACGTGGATCAAGATCACATCGCAATACACCGCCCATCCTTTCCTCGGGCCGCTAAGTCGTTGGCAAATTTGTCCTTTTTGCCAGTCGTGGCTCACAAAGTACCTCGCACTCCTACTGCGCTTCGCCCAGTCCCAGAAGATGATGAGGATGAAGATGAGGAGCTCGTTGCAGCGGAGTTCGAGAGGCAATATCGCATTACACTTGAGAAAGCCCAACAAATGCAAGTCTAACCCACACCTCAAGAACAAATCGGGAGTGATCGCGCGTTACTCCTATTTCAGTCCTTTGCTGCCTTCGATCTTCTTATACAGTAACCGTAATACACCGGACTCGAACGGAATGGCTACGCCGCAACTTTACAACATGTCGAATCTCGCGCTGCTCGCGCCCTAAACGATTCACGCGCAACTCCTTACTCTCCGGTGATATCTACCTGCTTTTTCGCTGTTCTTTCTGCTATCTATTATGCGTCTTGTTTTTTATTCACTGTCTTTGAAGTCTCAGATATTCCGTTGTCACTCCTTTCGTACCCTCAACCTTCCCATCCCCCCAGGCAAGCGTCGCTTCTGCAGACCTCTGCCCTGTCCCATCTCCCTGAGCTCGATGGCCATGCACTTAGGAAGTGTGTTCAATGTCCCGCGTGTGGCCGAAATGGAGTCCCTCAGCATTACTTGCCGTAAAAGGCGCTGGTACTCGTGCTTGTAAATGTACACTAGCCTGTAAGCAATCCAGTATGGATCCTGGTATATACATACGGGTGGTGTGACCCTATGGAATGCGCTAAAACACCGGAGATTACGCAAGGACGACCTCATGGCAATCCTCGATTGCCCTCTTCCATAACTCACTCCCTTCCAATGTTCGCCTGTCTCCAATAAGGACCCTCGCATATTTGGCCCGCGTCCATGCAACGTTGAGCCGCCTGCGATCGTCTAAGAACCCGATATCGTTGTTGAAATTTGACCGAACGCTGGTGTAAACGATAAAGTCGGCTTCTCGGCCTTGAAACCCGTCAACCGTGCTGACTTTGATATCCGAAGAGACAAGACGTCGAACAAGATCTACTTGCTTCTTGTATGGAGTAAGTATCGCAATCTCTGGTCGGTTCTGGTGGGGAGGGGCTCCAACGGGAACAGACGAGATCAAATCGACGACCCGTTTGGTGAGTTTTGCCTGTTCTTCGTTGGACTTTGATTGCCCACCGCGATCTTCTTCTGATGCGCAGTTGACGAAGACGTTTGGGATGAGCCGCCCACCCGGTCCGTGGGGCCATGGAAAAGTCGTCCGCTGCAGCAACACCTCTAATCCTTCGCGATCATCGTTCCCTGTCTGCAGTCTCCCTTCGTAGAACTCCTTAGAAGGGAACTCTGCCAGAACTCGAGGGAAGCGGTATTGTATCTGCAACTCGCATTAGCTTCATACGGGAGGGACAACCTGCAGCTCACCTCGAGCATTGACTTGGAAATTCCCGGGTGGTCATTGTCGACGTAAAGACGTTCGAAGAGTGAAACATCGGAGTCGAATGATAGTCCCAGAGGTTTCACAGTTGGTCGTAACTGGACACTGTCACGATATTAGTCGCAAACGCCGAGGACATGACTACCTACGTACTGGTCACCGACCAAGATAGCACGACGACAACCCTTTACCAAAGGAATGAGCGCTACTGGCTCTGTTATTTGGCTTGCTTCGTCGATAATCACAATGTCGAAGTCGGATTTCCGTATAAGGCCTAGACCAGCCCCGGCACATGTGGTAAAGACTATCTTCGCTTCCTTCACCCGTTTCTCTGCCTTCTTGATCAGTTTCGGGTCGTCCGTAGGGCTACCGCCAAGGCGAGCGTCGACTGTGAACTTCATCATCGACTTGGCTACCTTTCCTGGGTCTGTCGCTGCACGAAGGACCTCCTGCTCTGGCAGGATGTTTGCGCGAGCAAAGCGCTCTAGGACGTTATCAACAGCTGTGAAAGGAACTAAGCTCTCGTGACATAGTATGTAAATTAACGATATACCGTTATGTGTAGATGCGGTCATCAAGATGCGTGACCCCTCTTCGAGTTGACTGCATAGGTACTTGAGTATTGCGACGACCACCGTGGTTTTACCAGTGCCTGTAAAGGACAATGAATAGCAAAATTAGGAAGGAGTGCATAAGCAGCGCACCCGGTGGGCCCCATATCAGCGAAATCTGAGACGACGTCGCACTCATTACGGCCGCTTTCTGACTCGGATTGAGGCCGTCCATCGCTGAATCATTGTCTTTGATCCTCTCATATGTCTCTGCCACGACTTCACCGGATGTCTCTCCGACGATGATTCTCCAAAAGCTGCATGCCTCGCTTTGATCCTTGCTCAGTCTCCGAAGCGCGTTCATCATGGCCTCCCCTGTCGCGATGCTCCCCGCGTCGTACATATTCCATTCCATATTCACAAACTCCGGGGGAGGATGTTGATATAGTTGAATCTCCACTTCTCCTTTGCGAGCTTGTTTAACGATGCCGTCGAGGACCTCCCTTTGAAGCCACGCGTTCATGGTCTCCCGTTCCGGCTTTGATACGGGTGCAAGGCGAACATGGGAGTGAATGCGGACACTGGAGGTAGCGTCAATTCGGACCTGTGCTCGAACAACAGGTGGCTTTCTGCTCTGGAAAATGGAGTCAACTGGTACAACGACCGGACCACTTTCTGTTTGTTGTAGTGGTGGCAACAGAGGTACCCGGGCCGGGGCGTTTCGTTGCCTGGTGGGCCACCCGACCTCATTGCAGGGAGCTCCTTCGACAGCCTCTTCAATGCGATCGAAAGCTATCGAAAGAGCCTGCTTATGGAGATAGGCAATACGCGGAGGGGTTTCGTCCGTCGTGCGTTGTTCGAAGAGTGTAAGAATAACTTCCTGAGCAGTTTGGCGGTGACGGACGGTCAGAGCCGAAAACCATAATATATCGCAGAAACCGTCCGAATCAAGCTCTAAGAGGTCTTGTTTGAGTTTTTCAAGGCCGACCAACACGGCAATGGCACTTCGATTGGCACAAAGGAGCAGAGCCCGCAAGATATCTTCGCGCATCCACGACCAGGGCACCTCGAGGAGATGGGGGTCGGTACCCGAAGGCAGGAGGTGGTGTAGAAGACTGAAGACAAGTTGGGGATACTGCGCGCACCATAGGGCAATGCGGTCCGTTTGAGGGTCGGGACGGCAGCACATTGCGTCAAAAATCCAGAATGCTCGCTCCTGTTCGTGATATCGAAGACCGAATCCCATAGCCTCATGCAGCTCGTCGTCACTGGCGGACCGTATGCACCGCAGTGCCTCGTCCCTCTTTGCCGTGAAGATAGTTCGTAGCTGGTCATGACCGGTCCAGTCAAAACTACTCAGGTCATTGCGCTCGTAAGGGGCTGCCAAACCTCCCATGCGACGGAGCCGATCCTCAGTCGGGACGCTGTCATCTCGTCAACCTAAGGATGCAGCAACAACGAACAACGAACTCTTGGAAGCGGAGGTCAAAGATCTCCTGTGCCACTCGATCGCGGTTGCTGACTACGTGAATCTCAATCTCCGTGATAGGGGTGCGGTTTATTCTGCCAATTTGCTAGAGTGTACTGAGAATTCGGTTCCCCAATAACGACACAACGCACCTTGCTAGTATGGGCGTTAATCTTTCCGAGAGCAATGCTGGTTTGGATCTCATTGGGAGAATTGGAAGGGGGGCGATTGATATAAATCCATGTATTGGGTTCGATTCTATCATATAGCTGAAATCGTCCATTGCTGCAGTGGAGCAAGTATCCGGGTGTAGTCTGTTTGTCTGGGTGAGTTTGTCAATATGACACTAGAATCAGAGTAAAATCCGCGCATACACGGCGACATTTTTTCTTGCGAATTGGGCATGAATGCGCACACGACAACGTTCTCGTCGACCGGGTATCCCAAAAGAGTAGTTTGTTGCTTTTGAGTCTTTGGTTGCGTGCCGCGATACTGATGTTTCGGTTGAATATGTGGTCGAAGCTGGGTGGGCGAGTTCGGATCATCGATGAAATCATCGTTGACCCATTCCACCTCGCCGCGGATGAATATGCCGACACTGAATCGATCGTCGGTGCGCATCACTATCAACGATCTTCGATAATCCCTGAATGCTCTCCTCAAGTACTCAAAGAAGGCGGATAGGCCAACCTGGTGAGAGGAATATAACCTCTGGAGGCGTAATGCAGGATGTCCAAGGTCTCTTGTCCGCACGATCGCAGGGTTTATGATCCTAGATTGCATCAAGCTGCAATCATGAAGATACTCAGCTTCCATAATAATATAGAACGTAATATTTACCTGTTCCAAACCATCTTTCGGTCCTCTTCGTTTAATTGCAAGGCTTCACAAACTTCATACTTCTCAGAAGTAGAAAGTGCGCCCCAGTTAAAATGCGGGAAGTACGGCCGCAAATCGACTTGGTGTTTTCGAGCAAGTTGAATGCACCTGCGAATGACCTCTACTTCGGATAACACCAAAGTCTGATCCTGTGTGGTCACCAACACAGATATAATGGCCTCCGCATCCTCTTGCTCAACGGGTATAGCCTCCTGTTGTGCGAACCATTTCTGAGCAAATGAAGTCGCTTCCTCATTGAGGATATCGACGATAAATGGGTCAGTCGGTGTAGGAGGGTTCCGAAGTCGGTCTGGGATACGTATACGAGCGCCATCCACGCACTGTGAATACAATGCGTTGAGTTCTTGGCATTCCTTGCTCATGGCGCCTTCCTTTGAACACCGAACCCATTCGGAATGTAATCTGGACGCCACTCCCATGCTAATACTAAAGGTGCGATAATTGAGAGAGAGTAGATATCCTAGTATGAACACCCTCCCACCTATTATAACCAGCAAAGTGGGCGGCCAAATCCTGTCGCGTCACGGTCAATTGTTCGCGGGTCTTCACAGGAGGGTACGTATAAGACTGGGAAGGCGGCTGTTAGACTCGCCCAGTATATAACGGGTAAATAACTCACTTCCGCAACGACTTTGGGGATCAGATCCGGATCCCAAATGACTGTAAATTTGTCTCCATCCAAGTCACCTGAAAGTGAATAAGGATCGAATGTCGTCGCTTGCAGCCATATTAGCATCACCTCCGGAGCTCAATGAGGGCGTGGCATATTTTCCTGCAGCAGGGAACACAACACAATCTACCAAATGCTCCAGTTCGCGACGGTGGACCGCCCGGAGTTTCAAGCAATCGCCTGTGAAGCTGCATGAGTTACTTTACTGGACAATCCATTCCAGCACCGACCGGGATGCATGCAAGGGTTCCGGTACACCAACACATAGGTGGCGTGTAAAGCCCTGGCCCCTCCTCGGGTCATTGTAAAGTTTGCAAAGACCTCTCCAGCCTTTAAAACACCCATCGGGTCACACACACCAAATACATATCGTGATTTTTCGACCACCATACGGATCTTCTTCTTCTCGTTCCCCTCTTTCTTGAATGCCGTAATCTCCTTGCTGATCGCTGCTTTAATGCTCCTCTGTACTTGTGGGTGGTCTAGTCCGTCAAGCAACACCCGTTCCGCTTCTTCATACTTGCCGATTGCGGAGAGGACCTCGAATGCAGTTTCGTAGTTTGTATGAGCACGCCCTAATTTTTCGAGGTACTCATTCTGCTTGCGAAGGAACGTCTCATTGGTAATGCCAAGAGACGAGAGAAGTGTGACGACATCGTTGTTTAGTCGGCCACATACGAATGGCTTGCTAAACCCGCCATCATCAACTACTGAGAATGTATTATCTCCATCTGCTCCTACTTTAAATTTGCGCATGCTGTGACGAAACTGGATGAGGATCTGGGGTTTCTCGAGAGGGGGTTGCTGTAGAGGGGCCGCTTTTGCTGGTGGAGTCGCAGTGTTGGTTACAGCGACAACCTGTCCAGCTTGGGGTCTGAGGCGGGCCGGCTGAGGAGGTGGCCTTGTGCGAGCGGGTTTGCTTCTCGCCGGTGTTTCGACTGGGGCGGAAGGGGCTGCTTCTCTCCCGTTATTGAGGGCTTTCCTTTGTTCTTCAGGTAGTTTGTCAAGAAGAGGATGGACCATCAAAACACCCTGAGGATGTCAAGTTCCGTTGTACTGAAATGCAGAACTCAACTTACCTTATAACCACGATACCGGATTTGAATTACACATGGAGTATACCTCTTTCCATTGAAAACGATCTGTTTTTTCTTTGCAAGTTGCTGTGCAAACCGTAGAGCCATCAAGCCGCACCCATCCGAGTACAGTGGCCTTTCACCCTTATTATCGGGCAGCCCTTCGAGGTCAGGGATACTGGGTGATAAAGGGCAGTTCAATACATGAAAATTGAGCCATAATATTTGACTCACTCTTCGGTATTCTCAGGACGTAACTCCCAGTCAATGGTGGCACCTGAAAAGAGCAGGCCAATACGCTTTGAACCTAGGCTACGTAAATGTCTCATCACCTATCATGCACTTAGGCACTTACGCTTCGCTGCTCCAAATATTTTACTCAATTCCCCGTATCGGTAGATCATGACGTCCAACTCCTCGTCGGTCTTGGCTTCGCGCAGAAAGCAGCTCCTACTCCGGAGCTGACTATTACTATGCCCGTAAAAGCGAAAGTGGCGTCCATTGAGGGTCAAACCCTTGGCGAAGAACCGCTTCATATACTCAACCGCGACGCTGGGTGGAGCATCGGGAAATTTGAAAGGTGGAAAGGTACCGAAGGAGCACAGGACAAAAGCTCGAGGATTGTCAGAATTTAAGATGCGATTCGTCGGATAGAGAGATAACCCTAGTTTGAGTTGCGGAGAGCTGTTGGAGAAACTGAGCTGAAGTCCATGAAAATGATTCTCGCCCGATTTGCTCGTTTTATGATGCACGTTTGGAAGCTGGATGCCGCTAAAGGTCCAGTCATCCTGATTTGGGTCAAGAGTGTCGCGCAGTACGATGCTCTGCATGACACCGCGAAAGTCGAGAGGTGTAGAAATGGGGAAAGGTCAGGTACAATAGACCTGACTGTGTATACTTGGGGACTGGCGCCAGGCTCCGAACCGATTCGCGACCAGAGCCTGATAAGAAAGCAGTCTGACCAATCAGTATGGTCGCGCTAGGGCATTGTCCATTGTCTCACCATCTCCTCACCCAGGTCATAGATGACCATCACCTCAATCTACGTTGTCGGCCCGTCTTCAACTGGAAAAACAACCCTTTGCGAGGCCCTCTTCAAGCATTTCACCGCCGAACCGCAATCAAGGTCTTCGAGAAGCGACAGGCGCCGCGTGCTACCTCACATCATCTCCGAGGTCGCCCGTAAAGTAATGCGGGAGCGTCAGTTTACCAGAGACGACGTGGGCACTTTAGAAATGCAACAAGCCATACTAGAGGCACAAGAGAAGGCAGAAGGAGGCGCATTGGCATTTCTAGCGTCGTCCGCCCCAACAACAGAGAAGGTTTTGTTGAGCGACCGCTGTACAATCGATGCACTCGTGTACACGCGAAAGTTTGTCTCTGAAGACGCATACAAGACATTGTGCGAGACTTCGGAATTTCAAAAGGCGCTCCAGCGGTACAGAGGCGAGAGGGGGAAAGGCAACGACGGCGCGCACGTGTTGTTCATCCTGACGTTGCCGGTCGCAGAATGGCTGATAGACGATGGTATCAGAAAGGCGGACGAGCCTGAGGCCGTTTTAGAGGAATTCCGCTATGTGTTGAACGATTTGGAAATTCCATTCGTCGAGTTGGGGAGGGAAACCATGGAACTAGGCAGAAGAGTGGAATGGGTCGTTTCAAAGGCACGTCTAGACGTTTCCATGTCCAATGGAGGCATGTCGCATCGGCTTGGGTAGAGTCGAGTTGTGGAAGGGGACAGGGTCTGCGCATTTAGTGCACTATGGGTGAAAGGAATTTGGAGATTGTCATCTTGGGTATAATCAGTAGTCACGGTTGTGGATAGCACGCGCTGGGCTGGGCTGGAAGAATAAAGGGAGTGAGTAGATGATGCTGTGACAAATGTACAGGACAGATGCAATCTGCATAATAAGCATGTACGAAGACGTGGATTGACAGTGAGAAACGACTCGAATGAACCTTGTAGAGGGAAGAAATGTGCACCAGAGCGCGAGAAGGAAAGCAAAGGACATGTATAAATCAATGTATTGTGATTGTTCGTTGAAGAAATTCGTGTGATACATCATGTGATATGGCGCTTGTGACATGCAGAGTTCGTTTTGATGTAATGAAATAGATGAACAGAGAGCAGGATCTAAGGGGTTGATAAGGAATGTACGTGAGAGGGAGAAAGCTGGTGAGATTATCTATGATCCTAATTTGAGAAACGCTAGAGCAGTGCGATGAGGTGGATGAATAGCCCCTTCAGTCGGAGTCACTGCTTTCCTCGTCGGAATCCCAGATCGTACGTGGGGTATCAGGTGTGAAGGGATACCGGTCCAGAGAAAGATACGAGAGGTCGAGAGGCTTTCTAGGTTGCGGGGATTTTGCGGGGATGGACTCTTTAAAGGTGAGTGGCGACAATGAGATTGCGGATGGACTTGAGGGATTGTTCATTGACAGTCCAGGTGGCCTTGATGGCGCATCCGGTGCCTGGCAAATATCGAACCGCGGCTTCTCCGCCCGAACGGGGCTATCCTTTGGCCGGACAATTTCTGCCGTTCGATGAATGACGAAGGGCTCATCTTCGCAGGGCAAGCCCTCGATCGGGAGAGCGACAGGTACGGCTGTCAGCGAAGAGCCCGGGCCGAAGAGAGGCTCGAGGAGAGGAAGGGTCGGCCGTGGGGGGAAATGAGCATGAACGGTGGCAAGCAGGCGAGTGAGAGTGTCCGACTGTTCAACAGGAAACGCATTAGCATCGCATGGTCAACATCAGGGATGGAGGATACATACCTGTTTCTTTCGACGGGGCACAACTACTCTGTGCAGGAGCGAGGGACTGGAGGTCGACTCCAGCTGATAACCAAGCTCGTCGTCTAAGTTATCCTGACCAGACTGGGAGTGCTTCTTCGGCCAGAATGGTGCCCAAGGTATACAACGGAATTTTCCAGGAACCCCAAGAGGTGGTCGCGAGGCCGATGCGAGTTGAACGGGAGGTGCAGGTGCATCAATGAACATGGCGGTAAAGACCTAGTCGGGTAGTACGCAGTGATACGTGATATGGGCGATATCGATAGGAGTGGTCAGGAGCAAGCGAGGCGCGAGATGAGATTTGATTTCTGTACCCCGCCTCGGTACCACCGCAAGCGACGAGTAACACCACATTTAGCGAGTTTTTACTGGGGTAATTCTGAATGATACCAGTGAAATCAGGTTATAGAGGCCATGCATCCAAACGGTGAGGGAAATTACTCAACCTGAATAGCATCGCGTGAGTCATCTTCACCACGTTACCTTGTAAGCAGCGTGAACGCGCAGCTCCATGCTATGCATTTCTTAGGAGACGTGTTCGGCGATTAACAGAGATGGGCACGGGGAGGTCGGCGGCAAGATTGATGGCAAAGTCAAACTCTGCAGTGAAGTACAGGGAGGGAACAAATACAGTCTACAAAAGTGCAAGGATGTACGCACAGATAGTCACAGAGCTCGTGCGCGACTGCGTGAAGGGTTCGAGGCAATCGAGGCTGGGTAGCAACTCTCCACGGTTTCGATCACGCCTCCCAAGGGAGGTTCCGAATGGTTGTAATGGCTCCTGTTAGCAATGACGGTACACCACGACACCGGCCATTTGAAGGTGGTACTTCAGAAATTCGAAGTCAGTTCCAGAAGCACTTGCAATTCTACAAGGGTCTGCACCTCTCCAAAACGAATCGTCTGCTGCGTCTTCAAACCGGGCATCAGGATAGTCTTCAAACCTATCGAACCTGCTAGGGCCAGTCGAAGTCTGAAGAGGACAATCCTGGCCCAGGTGCAAAAAGCTTATGGATATACAAGCGGTACCTTTGTACAGCCACTCGCAGCGTCTTTACGGACATAACTCTGATCGCGGTTTTGAATGGATTGGGTCGAATAGGATTACACACAGTCAGTATACGGTAGTGTCGGTAAGTAAGCAGCAAACCTATCGCCGCAGCACCTTTGACACGCTGCAGCGTTCGCAAGCGCGTTCAAGTCGGCCATGGCGGTCGGTGCTCTTCAGCGGGGCGTTTGCGACGTCAGCGTACAGCTTGCGTAGTGGAGTCGTGGAGAGAGGAGGGAGATCTTTATAGATTCACGTATTTATGAGGGGGTTGCGAGTCGCTGGGTGCTGACTGGGCGCAGAGCTACCTGGGCTGCCCAAGGGGCGGACCGAGTGGGCCACGAGCTAGATGGAGAGCATGTTAGTTCGGATGCTGGTTGCACGGTGCATGCGCTCAATGCAGCAGTTGTCGCAATGGGTGGTATGAACGCGGCGGAGCACTGCTGGCTCCGCAAGAAAGTTGCTGTGATGGATGGAGAGCGGTCTATTTGGACAGGGTTGGGTCGATTGAACACCTCAGAGGCTCATGGAAGCGGATGGCAAGCTCCCAAATGCTTTGCAGCTAGGTCGGGGCAGCGATTTCAGGTCACAGTGTGTTTGTAGCACAAGATAAATGTGACTGCTGCTGGGGAGGTATGCCATAAGGGCCACTGCAGAGAGAGAACCAATAAATAACCAAAGCACTTTGGTGTGGTGTCTCCTCTCTGTATTCCTGAGCCCGCAATACTTAGCTTGTTCACCCTCCTGCTTCTACTGAGCATCTGAATAGCCTTGGGATTATAATCTAAAGCCGTGGTACTATGATTATGTCATTGTATTGTCAGTGCAACATGAGGGAGAAGAGCACTCTGGGCGATTTCACGGTAAGACCAGATCCCCTCCATGCCACTTGATCAACCTGTCCAAGGTTTTGTGCTTGTGTTTTCAGGAAGTTGACAATTCCTTCCTCACAGGATGACTGAATGGTTGAAGGTGTCCGACTTGAGTTGTGTCAGGCACCTGTCTCATCACTTTTATTTATTGACTTTCACATCATCGAGCCACATACTTGGTTGCGTGCTCCTTTACATCTTTGACTTAGGTCTGATGGCTTAGATAGCATAAAACGTTTCTGAAATATATTCGCAGACGGCGAGATGGCCGAGCGGTCTAAGGCGTCAGACTAAGGTGCATTTAAATGATGCGGCTCATCTGATCCGAAAGGGCGTGGGTTCGAATCCCACTCTCGTCACTTTTTTAGCCCGGCGCCTAATACGCTTTAGGTTTTCTCTTCCGATGAATTTTGAAGTTCGAGCAGTTGTAGTTCCATAACGCCGCATTGATGTTCATTCCGACCCATCCCCACCCCTTCGCGTCTTCGACTGCCGATTTTTCAATCCGTCCAGCGCTAGACTCCTTAAAACTTTTCACCATTTCATTCCTCTGCGACCACGATGTCTTCCCCAACGCAACCACCATATCTAGACTGGTTATGGAAATCGATTCGCAAACGATCCCCTCCCCGCCGCTTGCAGCTTGTTGTTGAGGGCGGTTTTCCAAGCCGGCGCTCCTGATGAAATGTTCATCCGGGCCAGTGACATTGACACCGTGCTGCCATGTATGACATTTTACATGCGACACCATTCTTGTAACCCGCCACCGGTGCCCCAGCGTAAGTGAATCCCTTGACCTGTATCCTTATCAGCCTGACCTCGTTCCACAGTACAACGAATAATATGGCAGGAATGATATGGAAGTTTATAGGATTTGGCCTCGAGAAGGTTACTTCCAAGCTCCTTGTGTACGCCACTACGCCGCCAAAACGTCGCCGACGGTCACCTCGTACAACGACAGAACTCGTCTCATTCCCAGGCACATTCCCAGTCGATATTCTCCGGGAGATTTTGGACGCTACTTTGCACCAAATATGGGAAGAAACCGACAAGGAGAGAGATCCCGAATTCAGTGATGTGGTTTCACTTATGCTCACCTGCAAAGACTTCAAGTCATGGGTTTTTCCTCAGTTCTACAGTTATATCCACGTTGCAGGTCCTACCCGCGTCTGCCAGCTGGCTGCGTGTTTAACCTCTATGATCATCAACGGGAACGGGAGTCGATATTTCTATGATATACCAAGGGGACAAGAACGAATTGACGCAATGATGGAAAGAGCGCCTCGCGTTCATGCCCTCTCTCTTGTCGACTTTACCTGGACCCTCAAATTACACCTGGATGAATCCTCCATGCTGGGTCTGGTGCTTCCCCACCTCCGACGCCTGAACATACACTGGTCGCTACTTAACCAACTCCGGCAAAAGGCAACGGTTTTCCACGCTGCACAAATTACGATTGTTTGGACACACAGCCGCCGGAGAATATGGTACAGATCGCTGCATAGAAACAGCAGCTCGTGCTAGTACAACAGAACGTTGGGATCCGATGTGCCTACCCTCTAGATGCTAGCGGCCAGGTGCCACCTGCGCATCGAAGAATCTGCTCCTTTCTCGATCCGGTCTTCATGAATTACGACGAAACAAAGAGGATTGCGTTAGAGCTCTATATTGAGGACGAGGTGAACGCCGAACAGACCGAACGCTCCAAGAACGCTCTCCCAGAGTTCCGGCGACTAGCGGATAATAT
>Ga0307513_10007105_pt1 | contig 14560 bp, 13 predicted proteins | sample 15_EM_MG_FD_202174 | JGI IMG/M metagenome (GOLD analysis project Ga0307513, IMG submission 202174) | Populus trichocarpa ectomycorrhiza microbial communities from riparian zone in the Pacific Northwest, United States - 15_EM | ecosystem: Host-associated > Plants > Roots > Unclassified | place... | reverse complement strand
GAGCAGTGATCGTGGTCACAACTCCAGGGAGAGTCAATACAGTCGTCACCGGTGGGAGAGTTTGAACGACAGTGGTCCCTGGTAGGGTGGTTGTGGCGGTAGCAGTGTTTGTGATGGCGGACAGAATGGTAGTAATAAAGCTAGTTGTAACCGTAGCGGTAATGCTTATACTGTCTGTGATAGTAGCGCTGCTAATGATGGTTGTCCCGGGTTGCGTAATCGTAGTGGGGACCACTCTGGTTGTCTCGGAGACGATAGTTGTGGGGCTAATTACAGTAACATTGCGAGTGAAAGTAGCGGTAGTCAACGTTGTCGCGGTGGTCGTGTATGTGGTTGTAAAAGAGGAGACTACGGTCGTCCCTGGGAGGGTGACAGTTGTACCATTCTTGGTGACGGTTGAGGCGGGCAGGGTAAAAGTGGTCGTAACTATTGAAGTGGTGGTGTACGATGCCGTAGTCGTGAGAGAGCGCGTGGAGGTGGCAGTTGCAGTAGTCTTCTCGGTAGTCTTCTCTGTGGTCTTCTCCGTGGTCTTCTCAGTAGTCTTCTCCGTAGTCTTCTGTGTAGTCGTCGCGGTGGCGGTAGTCGTGTATGTGGTTGTAAAAGAGGAGACTACGGTCGTCCCTGGGAGGGTGACGGTTGTACCATTCTTGGTGATGGTTGAGGCGGGTAGGGTAAAAGTGGTCGTAACTATTGAAGTGGTGGTGTGCGATGCCGTAGTTGTGAGAGAGCGCGTGGAGGTAGCAGTAGCGGTGGCAGTAGTCGGGACAGCAAGAGTTGAAGTGAATGTTGAACTGATCACAACGGTTTGGGTGGTTGTTTTAGTAACCACCGGGCAAGATGGCTCATCCTCGCCGCCACATCCTTTCGTAGTGGTAACTGTCGCTGTAGCTGTGGTTGTGACCACCGGGCAAGTTGGTTCTCCATGGCCCCCGCATCCTTTCGTGGTGGTAACTGTTGCTGTAGCTGTGGTCGTGACCACTGGGCAAGTTGGTTCTCCATGACCCCCGCATCCTTTCGTGGTGGTAACTGTTGCTGTAGCTGTGGTTGTGACCACCGGGCAAGTTGGTTCTCCATGACCACCACATCCTTTCGTAGTGGTAACTGTTGCTGTAGCTGTGGTTGTGACCACTGGGCAAGATGGTTCTCCATGACCGCCACATCCCTTGGTTGCAGTAACCGTGACAGTCGGGCAGGCGGGTTCACCCTTTCCACCGCATCCTTTGGTTTGAGTCACAGTAACCTGCGGACAAGAGTCGCCGTAACCACCACCACATCCTTTGGTCGCAGTAACCGTCGCAGTCGGGCAGGCAGGTTCGTCCTTTCCGCCGCATCCTTTGGTTTGAGTCACAGTAACCTGCGGGCAAGAGTCACCGTAACCACTACTACATCCTTTGGTCGCAGTAACCGTCGTAGTCGGGCAGGCAGGTTCGTCCTTTCCACCGCATCCTTTGGTTTGAGTCACAGTAACCTGCGGGCAGGCAGGTTCGTCCTTTCCACCACATCCTTTGGTTGCAGTAACCGTCACAGTCGGGCAGGCAGGTTCGTCTTTTCCACCGCATCCTTTGGTTTGAGTCACAGTAACCTGCGGGCAGGCAGGTTCGTCCTTTCCACCACATCCTTTAGTCGCAGTAACCGTCACAGTCGGGCAGGCAGGTTCGTCCTTTCCACCGCATCCTTTGGTTTGGATGGTAGTTACCGTCACAGTCGGGCATGCGGGTTTATCATACGCCGCAGCTTCTTTAGTAACGGTGACATTTGTGGCCGCCCTTGCATGGTTGGCAAAAACCAAGGCCAGCCCAAAAGCTGTTGCTAGCCTACTGACCACCCCACCACCTTTCCTTCCTATAAGCATCCTTTCCGCCTCTGTCTTGCTATCTCACGATAATGCGCAATTGATGAAATGAAAACTGGAGTCGTCTGAACGAGCGTAACCAGGAAAACAGCCGTCGAAAAAATGAATTAACGAATGGCCGAATTGAGGAACGAGCGACCCACTGTATTCTCGTAGCAGAATTTGGACGAGCGAACGATGTCCTTATTCCACTGCGCAAACACCTTCGGAGTGGGATAGCGACTGAGAGGCCCTAGGAGCTGGGGCAGGAATGAGGGCAGCCTGGGGATGGGGAGGCAGAGGAGGGGGACATGGAGCCGCTTAATATGTCCAGCACCTCTAGCACAATTGGCATAAAACAAAAGTAAACACGAGTCAGGGAAAGCCGGAGTGGGGGTGGGTGGTACTTGCGCTGGCAGGCTACCGTACCCTCACTTGGCAGTAGGTTGCTCTTCCCCACCCCCGTCGGGCCCCCGATAGGCTGATCCCGAAAGAGACAACAGCGAAAGTGCAGTTCAATACTCGAGTACAGCGTTCAAGCAACTTCCCTGCAACAGTTCAGGTCGGGTGAATGTGGCCAGGATGGTGTGTCTTGCGTAGTCTGGGAGCACAAACTCACACGACGGGTACTTTCTTCCTCGCACACACCCAAGTGAATGACTCGAATGGACTGCTGGGTCCAAAGTGAGTTCAAAATCTGTCTCTTTCTTGCCCTAACTCTTTTCCCATCCCACCTTACACCCCCTATTTTCCTTATTCCCGCCCCCTCTCCTTCTATCTCTTCCTGCGTATAGCCTCTCCTACTCGGGTATCGACCTCTCTACCGGTATTTGTGAATTCGGTTTCTCACTTAGATCGACCAGCCCAAGCCCAGACAAACTAAATGAGCGAAAACCGGACCCAATTGGCAAAGCAAAAGTCTAGCGTAGCGGACAAAGTGGAGGACAAGAGAAGAAGACAGTGTCTCTTTTTTTTCTCTTTTTCTTTTCTTCTTTCTTTCCCTCTCTCCCTTCCCTTCCTCACTCCACCGTAGCGTAAAGTAGAACAATAAAGCAGGCTCACAGCTAAGGTAGTATCATCCTTGCGGGCCCGTAGTAGCCACAGGTAGTGGGACCTACCGCTCCTCGAGAGCGAGTACCGTGCTCGAGTACGGCAGGGTAGCGTACAATTGCTGGCGGGCGGAGTGGGTATGGTACCGGCACCGGCAACAGCCTCCCTCTTGGACGGATGCAAGTTGGTCCACGCTTGCCCAATCCCAGCAAGAAAAAAATACTAAGAATACCAGCCTTCAAGTTGACCCTAACCGACAAGGCTTGGGCAAACTTTTCTAGCGATTTCCACCAACAAATTGCGGCTCCTTCCTTCCTCGCACAATTGCGCCACTAAGAAGGGGACGCCAAAGTAAGCTGCAGGCAACTCCTCCCCGCTCTCATGGGCACAGTAGCGTATTACGGATATTGTAGTAGTACAAGTACTTGTACCAGCACACCAAAGAGAAGAACTTCGATAGGAAAGGTTTGGAAATCTGACAGACAACTCATCAGTTCATATGTCGAAAGAAGGGCAAAGGAACCGGCGCTGCAAAAAATATATATATAAACTAGAGAAATAAAGAAAGTAGGAGTATCCCAGTACCGTAAATGCCCCGGACTAAAGATTTGTACTGTCCATCGCACGAATGCACCAATATCGTATCGTACCCAATTGTATTCAGCAAGGGGTATGCGTATTCCCTGAATTGTCCTCAAGCATAACGCAAACAGTTGTGCAAGTGTGCCGCACGGGTACGGTATGCCCGTATGATGGATCGTTGCGTTATTATAAACTGTGACTTTTGTCAGGCAAGGCTAATCATTAGGTTAGGATGGAAATCCCGGGACAAGCCCATCCTTTGACAAAGAGAGGTGCGGGATAAACCCATGCATTGTGGCAAGTTACACTCAAGGTAAGATTCCCACTTCCGGCATCCAGCCCGGGCCCATCGAAGCTTACCGGCAGTTTACGGATAGTAGCGAAAGGCACGCGATCATAAGCGAACAGAGCCTCATGAGCTCTCACTCTCGCTGCCCTCACCTAAACCCACAAAGAAGATGGCAGAACCACCGGTATCCCAGTCCAAGGAAAGGAAAGCTCTCTCCGGAAATCATGCACAGCACTGCAGCCTCCAATCGATCTGATTTTTTCCATGCTGTGCCTGTACTATTACGCTCGAGTACAAGTAGAAGTACTCGCGGCATAGGTACCGGGGGATTACATTGACTGGTCCCACAGGTGATTTTTCTCACGCACAGCGTAATTCACAGTGGTTCTGGCCCTCCGCTCATTAGAAAGATTCCCTCTTTTTGCCCCATACCTATATTTTCTTGTGCCCGCCATTGCCTGCTGTCATTTTTTGTCTAAGGGACCGGTTGCTTGCATCGGTTGTCCGTCTATCGGATTCCATCCATCTGTCCTATGCGGGATAGCCCCCACACCTGTTGGTGACCAGCAAGAGGAAAGCTGCAGGCGACTCAAGACCGCTGACTCACGCAGACTCGCATATCATAATAATGCCCATGCTGGATCCTGTCGCCCCGTCCCTCTGGTCGCAAAAGACTGAGCTAAACAAAGACGTGAGCCCTTGATGGCAAGGTTTTTGTCCCCCCTGTTGCCAAGGATGTGTGCTTCTTCTGTTGTTGCTGTGACCCGGTGACCATTTCATTGCTGTTGTTAACTACCAGGATCATGAGGCGGGGGTCGGAGCAGACACAGCGGCGCACAAAGAAGGGCAATGGCGGGGCACTTTACTCGTAGTCTGAGGGTGAAAGCAAGCTGACTAACTTTGTGGCTTGTACTGCACGGTACTCGTACCGTATCAGCATACTACGGTAGTACCGGTGCTGTTTATGCTCAGGTTATCACAATGACAACCCTTTGACGCCTAGGAGGATAGGTATGGGAAGTGATAAAGGCAAAGGGGGCGTCTCGGAGACTCGGTTCGCTGGAGTCATTGGCGTCGTTATCATTATTATTATTATCATCACCGTCATTAGCACAAACATCAACGAAGTAGTCTTGAAGGCTACGGCACCTTGACAGAGATCGCAGAACACCCCAAGTGAATGGCCGCACTTTTTCTTCTTCCTTTGTCTTTTTTGTCCGATTTTCACTTCGCTTCCATCTCCCTCACGTTGGCGGGAGTGCGGTAGATTAATTGCCTTGAAATGGGGTTTTTTATTCATTCTTTTATCCATTTCAGCACCTGGCTGGAGGGTTTCCCCGCACACTTGCCTATGGACTTTTCTAACTGTCGCCCTCACCGTATCTAGTAGAGTTTAATACTTTTTACTGCAATGCCCTAGCACTCGAGCTATCATTCTCATTTATCACTCGTAGTCGTGCCTGGACTGCTGCTGCCGGTACTCAACCACTCTTCATACTGTAGATTTTATTGTCATACTAGCATCGGTGATACGGCCGAATTGCTGAAAAAGTAAATAAATAAAAAGGCTTTTGTAGCTGCCACCTTATTGTGCCTTTATGCTTCCCCCACGGCCACTCCCTCGATGGCTCTTTCCAAATCGTAGGTCTATGATCCAGGTGCTCACTCACTCTCACGCATTCCTCCATAATATTTCTCCTCCATTTGGTCCATCTCGCCCAGGATCAACGTGTTGTATCATACTGGAAGACCCACACCTTTCCACTTTGCCTTCGTTCCCCTCCCCTTCACTTTCCCTCTACCTTCTCCCTGACTTTTGCCCTTTCACACTCCCTCCACTTTCTTGGCTGCTTTACCATTTGCCTTCCCAATCATCCATTCCATATTGGTACCACCCTTCCATCCATTCCATTTTGTGGGTGTGTGAGATTCAAGTGTTTTGTAGTACTCGAGTACGGTACTCTTGTCTGCCGCAGGAGCGAGAAGGAGCCCTCTGGCTCCTGCTTGTAGAGAGGTCCACCGGGGCTGGCTGTCTGCATCTTCCTCTTCTCCTACACACTCTCCCTTCTTCTTTCCCTCTAGCCCCTTTTGCGGACTCAGCGATAGTATTATTCACTATTCGCCGGAAAAATTCTCAATAAATCTCCGACGAATTCCATCCACCATCGTGGCCCTTCCTTCCGCTTCCAGCCACAATGAGATTTTCTCCCTGGTCGCGGCACTCCGCCCTGGAGGTTTCTGCTCTAATTGCTTTCCTGTTCCCTCTGCATTCATGTTCTTATAGCGCTCCAACAACTGGTTATAGTTCGGGGTTGAACCTCGGACGTCGAGCCACTGCCAGAGAAGTTATGTGTGCCTGGAATCGGCCCCAAAGTGAGTTTGTTCCAACAACCCATTCTCGGCTCTGCGTGAGCTTTGTGAGCTTTCTTTTGTCCTTGAAAAAAGTCGAAAAAAAAATCAGAAAAGAAGAGAAAACAATCTTATCTGACATGTTCATAATACGGCGCGAAAACAATAATTAGGCGCTCTCTTTCGCGACACTATATTCATCGACGGTGGCACCTTAACCTGGCAAACCACTGGCGAGGATGGAAAAACAGTAACAGCCTCCGGTATGTACCTTCACTTCTACACTGCCTAGCCATACCATGAACCACCAAGTATTCGAAACAAACTGACTGCCACCACGCAGCCCCGAGACAACGACTGTACTACCTAAACCTCACGAGCGCATTCTCATTAGCAGACGATGGGAAGACGGCCATCCAGTCAACCCCTAAGCTTGACGGAAACGTGGGAATCAACTTTAAGGACGGGTTCATGCTGGCGAATGACTACCAGTTCATCGTCTACGGGGGTTTCATGGACTATGCGAACAAGGACCCATTAATTGGGCCAACGTGGTCGCAGGCGAGGGATATGGTACGGCACGGGGAGGTACCATTACCGAACCCCCCAAAATATCGAACATTCGCTCTTGACGGAGTCACTCGATACATTGCTGCCGGGGGCTCCGTCAGCGTGCCATCCGAGAATAAAGCATATGTATTCAGTGGAGAAACTGTAAGTCAAGAAACTCACCTAGAAAAAGGTTCTATATTTAGAAACTACTTGGATTTTTTTCCCCTCCTTTGACCGTTTCTTCCCCTCCCTGTGCTTATTCGGCATTCGTTTACTGATATTCAAATTAGGGTAAGGATTGGGGTGAATTTTTTACGACAGCGGGAGGGCCCGTGGATGGCCGTGCGACATGGAACAGCAGCAACCTGATATCAGTGGATATGTCGACGATGAGTAGCGAGAAGTGGGACAACAAAACATTCCCGTCGAGTATTCCCGCGCGTAAGAGTGCAGAGGTTGTGTGGCTACCCATTGGGTTACTGGGAACGTTGGTGATTATTGGGGGCGCTTTGAATCACGAGCTCATGGGCTTTGGGTCCAACATCACCAACGAGCAGAGGACGATGGGGCAATCTTTCGTCGATAATGTCCATCTATATGACATCGCGAACGACAAGTGGTACACACAGCAAACTAGTGGGGATGGGGACAACAGACCACCAGCAACATCAGAGTTTTGCACAAGTTATGCTGCATCTCAAGATGGAAAGTCATTTCAGGTTAGTTTCTAATAGTCCCATTTCCCCATCGGATAGAGGAGGTGCTTTAACCTAGGCCCCCCCTGATCCGGCGAGCGGTTTCCACCACCGGATCTTTGCTTGAGTGAATTGCTCGCTTACCTCATTTATTCTAGATCTACGCTTACGGCGGCTGGGAGGATTTCGGCGGCACGCCGCCTACTGATGTCAGTCCGCCATCGGCGAATGTCTATGTTCTTTCGCTTCCCGCATTCAAGTGGATAAAGGTCTACGATGATAAGGATACCACTCATGGGCGGAGGGGACATAGGTGTCATAAAGTTGCTGATAATTTGATGATGGTCGTTGGAGGAGCACTTGAGTCTACTGGTAGCTGTATCAGCGGGGGAATTGTCAAAATGTTCAACATGAATACTTTGAAATGGGAGGGCAAATATGACCCAGCAGTTCACGACGCCTATAAGGTCCCAGAGGTGGTTTACAAAGCCATTGGCGGAACGTAAGTTTGGGAATTTTCCAACATATACTGTCATTAATCCTATCCGGGAAATGGGCTGCACCCTGCAATAGCTCCTGGTGCCCAACCTTCTGCCATTGAAGGGCATAGGCTAACTTAGGGGCAATGTAGTGAAAAGGGCGGGGCAAACGTAGCTCCCGCATCATGGAATAGTAGTGAAATTCAAGCCCTCTTCGGCATTAAATACACCAAGACAGTCAAGAACTACTGGCCCTACCCATCCATCTCTGGCACTGTCACAACTCTCCCCACGGTCACTGGAAATGTCGTTCCCGGGCCCGAAAAGTCCGGTGGCGGCGTGCCATCCTACCTGCCACCACTCCTCGGCGCGATCCTCGGTCTGCTTGTATTGATAACAGTCCTCTGCGCAGTCCTCTTCTGCCTCCGCCGCAAGAGAGCGCAACAGAAGCGCCTGCAGAGCGACTCGGCAGCTAGCACAGTGCGCAAAAACCGCCAGACATGGTCGTGGCTCCTCGGTGTCTACGGCGACGAGAAGCGTGGCCATGGATGGGTGGACCCGACGCCCTCTACCGAGCCTCCAAATCCGTTCGATGCCTCGGGGGTCGCTAGCCCTATGACAGAAGAGCAGATCAATCCCATTGAGACGGCAGGAAGGCCACTATATGAGATGCCGGGTTTGTTCTTCCCCTTATCTCCTGTCACGTGGAGCATCACAGTGCTATATTTCCTGGACAAGGCTAACATAACAAACCCGAACAGACACCAGCCTCGCGGGAGAACTGTGTTCGGGACCCGTTCCCCAACGCCGAGTCACGATAAGTGAGCAAGTAACGGAGATCCGTGAGGACCCACAAAACAGGAGATCCACCGCGAACGAGTAAGGAATACCCGAAATCCATCCATATACATCCGTCCACCTACGCCCCCCTTTTACCCTCGCAGAAAAAGGAGAGAAGAGCGAAACAAAAAAACATAATCTATGAAGTTTATTTTTTATTCATTATTTCCTTAAAAATTATTTCATGCCATACCAAGTTATCATGTCTCTTTCTTTCTTTCACTATCATATCTTACCAAATACGTTTTATTGTCCTTCATTCCTTCCTTAATTCCTAAGCACTACTCATTTATTACCGTCGGGAGGAGTCATTGATTTTCGTTTTTGCTTTTGCTGTTTCAATCTACACGACCAAGCCCCTCCCCAGCCCCTTCCCATCTCTTGCATTTTCAGAATCCGCTCATTTCTTTCTCCCCCCAGAGCTCCAAGGTCAGATAACGCGCCCAGCACATTCACCATCTCCAATCCCGCCACCAGCGTGGATCAGGCTTTACCTACGAACATAGATAGGGACTCTTTGCTCACACGGGAAGAGGGCGGTTACTCGGTCCTCGCAAGGCTCCTGGAGGAGGAGGACGAATTACATACTCCGATGTCGTCGAGGGGTGGGGGGTATAAGGACAACCCTTAACCTGTTGGAGTGCTAAGAGTTGTCTTGCTTTGCTTTCTACATTTTTCGCTGAACGGTGGGGGGTTTAAAGTTTAAACTCTGTTCTTTTTTCCTGTTCTTTCCATCTATTTTATTTCTTTCTTGTGAAATGGGAAAATACCTGCTGTTTCTACTTACAGTATGTGGATAGGTGGATCGCCTGTCCTCTTTTTTTTCTTTTCTCTTCACCTCCTAACGTTACCGTTTTTTTTTGACTATTGTTTATTTTAAAAAGGGCTTATTTGCGTGTATATAATTTGTCCTTTTTTTATTTTTTATTTTTTATTTTTTATTGATTTATTGATTTTTACGTGTATGATCAATACGAGTCTGAAGTTGGCGTCTTGTCGGAATAAATTCATCCCGCCTCGAGATCCTATCTCCTCTCCTCTCTTGCTTTGTGTTTATTCATGAATCCGAGCACGTTTGTTCGTTCCGTTTTCATTACTCATGAAAATTTGATGAATTTGTTTCACTGTTTCGTTGCCTTTTCTTGTCAATGGGCAGACAGACAAGCTTCTTTATCTGGCATCATAAGTAGCACAACCTAGGATACATCCATCTCATTCCCTTATGCCTGTGCCACCGCACTAACGCTTTTGGCGAGTGGTGCCTTTTTTTATATTTATTTTTTAAAAAAAGCAGGACACTCCTCTTTCACCTAAGTTACTTCCCAACTCAATACCGGTACAACACAAACTCAACTCGACTCACGATTCACAAAGGGTCACGCATCGCATCGCTGCGGCACAGGCACGTTCACGCGGAGAAATCAAAATGAGCCTCAGAAAATTGGGGAATTGCAATGACAACAGGGGCGGGAGTGGGTGAATCCCTCCCTCCGGGTCACTTGCACGGCACTCGTACATATATGCCCGCACGGCCAGAATCCCTTCCTGGGGGAAGTACAAGTAAAGAGGGAAGAGAAGGTGGTTTACCGTGCCCGAAGGGGAGGGGAGGGGGTGACCTTCCTGCCTTCCTTATTGTCCCCCCCCCCCTTTTTTCTCTCTTGCTTTCCTACAATGCCATCCACTCTCACTCGATTCCCCCAGAGCCTTACACTCGGTAGGGATTGTTAACGGACAATATGTTCAATTGGCAAATAGTTTTTCCCTTTTCTCCGGTCCCTTTTCCATCATATCCCTTAATCAATTGACCAGGGTATATTAAATCTATTCTCGATTTCCGGTTCTAAAAAACATCACTTGGCGGCATCACTTTTGTGGAAAGAGGGAAGCAAGCACGAAAAAGGATATTAACTACACTCTTATTGTTTGCGGAGGGAGGGGGAAAGAGAATACTAGGTAAAAAAAAAAAGACGCGGCCGCTTCGGTGAAGTCTAGTTTCCATATCACCGGTATTTCATCCAAATCTGCCGGTATCCCGAGCCCCCTCAGCCGGTGCCATTCTATTTTAATCACTGTTTGTCGGACTTCAATCACTCGGAATTGCCCAAGCGGCGAGCTACTCCACCGCAACTTGGTACCTGCATTCAGGCTAAATGGGGTACCTCTTGGCGGGCGGGAGGCGGATGGCGCCATTCTCGTTTTGGTGAAGGATTATCGTATCATACGAGGGTTATTGATGGGATATTGTGTGGATTAGGGGATTCGCTTGCGTGGTTTGCCCGAAGTGTTAATATTGGGGATTCCTGCAAACTCGGAGCTCAGTTTGTTGGTTGGGGAACATAGGAATAATGAGGAACAACAAACAGGAGGGGCACACTAGATTTTTAGTGTTATCGTCCGCCGTCCCCCCTCTGTTGGCTGTCCCCCCCCTCCCCTATGTTATATGTTGAGGTTTGTGGGGGGATTGTGGTCTGACTTGTCCGAGTAGGAGCAATAAGGTTTGTGTACTATCCATTGATGGTATGATGCTCGAGTAACCTAGTAGTTCCGGTCATGGGAGCCAACCCTTAACTCTGGCGGGCATTGAGATATCGGTGGCAGGGGTGAGCTCTAGCTCGGTTGAATAGTTTACCATTCTCTGCCCGGACCGCACTTTAGAGAATATATACAAATAAGAATAGGCAGTCAAAACTGCGCCGGCAGGAAAAGAGAGACTCCATCGCTACAGAAACAACCCCATTCTCGCTCCCTCGAAAGTAATCCCAACTCCGAAGGGGTAGAAGTCTAAATATCTTGAACCTTCCTTCCTTCCAAATCCCGGCCCCAGCAGCGGTCGAGAAGCGCCCTCGTAATCATGCAGAATCCGCGGGACAATCCGATAACCCTAGCCGAAATGGGTTCGTCATTCCGGATTCTCGCATACATGTTGCATATTATGGTGATCCAAGGCCTACTACTACTACTACTACTACTATCATACTCGTGGTGCTGAGGGCGGGGACATACAGGTTGTCCCCTATGAGTGATGCCCTCTGATATGATCTGTTGTGTCATACTGGCGGCTAGGTGCGTTGCATGGTGGGCGTGTATGCTTCCGCTGGGGGAGGGAGGGAGCGCCGGGCTTGCATCCGCGAGGCACTCAGTCACCAAGTGGGATTTTGCTGAGGGTCGTTTGTTTATTCATTTCCTTATTAGCCGGGAGATTATGGTTGATGATGGCGGTATATATTTTAGTATCATATGTATCTGCATTGGACGGACCCTCCGTATATTTGACAAAAGTTAGTTACTTGCCCCTTGATCAATGGGTGAGACATAGCATAGTGTAGCTTATGATAATAATATAAGGCGAAAGTCTCTCCGCTCCCCCGCTCTCCCCCACCCTCCTACCCCCTTTCCCAAGACTTGTATGATGATGATGTGACAGATAGGTGGCTAGCAGCTTGTACATGACCCTACCCTACCCTACCCTACCCTCGGGGACCCGATAATTCCGCATGATTGATTGATTGATTGAACGTTAGGGAAAAAGCGGCGCGGGTAGCGGCTACGTGAATTGTGAGCTTGATCTTCGCGTAGGCAAGGGGGGGGGGGGGGTTGCTTGCACTGCACTGCACTGCATTGTACAGTACTGTGCCTACCCGGTCCCCAAAAGGGGGAGCTTCCGGGAGGATGTAGGGACATGGCGTCAGGCACGTACAGTACGACGCTGGCCTTATTCTCTTACCTGTGCCTGTGCCTGTGCTGCTGCGGTGGACGCTGATTAAGCTTCGAAAAAAGCGCTGATTAAGCCTCTTGAGTCGTGTTCTGCCTTGCAGCTGAAAGATTGTTGATCAAGTTCACTGCCTAACTGAGAGAGAGAGAGAGAGATGAACGGTATATTATATGTATATACATACCACTTTGGTGTGATGTAAGGCATTACGCGGAATGTCAACCTCCATGTCCACTCTCGTGTCTGCGATGGTGAGCGGGAAGCTTCTGGGCTCTTGTTCCTTAGTCTAGAGTACCTGGTCTCAATGGGTTGAGACGAATGGGGAAGGTGTGCTTTGTGAGTGCTGGTCTCGGCCTGTGGGCTCTTTGGCTGGGGGAATGGGTCTTGGTGGAGAATGGTATTTGGATGGGTGGTGTAACCTGCTCCTTTATTGGTGGGGTGAAGGAAGGAAGGGGAGGAAGAAGAGGGTCGGTATAGGGATGATTTCTGGGCCTGATGGGATATGGCTGATCAAGTGCTCTACTAGGTAGCTAGGTCTTGTTTCTTTCCGATTGGCCCTGCGAGATCCCCATCGGTGATGGGCTATCGTTCTAACTGAATTCACGTGATGGAGGTACACATCTATTGCCGGGGGACAACCAAAAGAACAAAAAAACATCACACAGAATCACTCGTAATAAACATATCCCCGGACATGAAACATAAGAGACAGGCATCTTCCAATTCACCGCGGCAAGTATTGATCACCCCTCCTTTTTCCTTTTCCTTTTTCCCTTCCAATCTCACCAGTCTCCCTCCGTCGGCCCGCCTGTGGTCACCTCTTGGCTACACGGCTCGGGTGCCGAACTCCGGGGACCCGCGGGATCCGGAGGAATAGCGGAGACCGTGGAATGCGTGGCGGGGCCTCTGTCCGGGGCGGGATACTTTCCCTTCGCTTTGTAGTTTCTGCAGAGTTTGCATTTGCAATTCTTTGGATCCTTCAGGGGATCACAGGCCATCCATAGATAGTGGGGTTGGAATTCGGGGGGGGTCTGGAAGGGTTCTCCCGATGGGTGGCCGAATAGGTGAGTAGTTCTTCTGGTTCTGCCTTTTCCCTACATCTCTCTCGTATTTTTAATTTTTATTTGAATATATAGGTACTTACCCCGCTCGGGGGGACAGGAAGCGGAGGAGAGAAGGGGAAGAAGAAGAAAAATGAATGAATGGGGGGTATCATACCTGAGCTGGAATATGCACTTTCTCATAAAGAGTGTACCCATCCGGAAGTTCAAGGATCGTACATCGCCCCTTACCGACCTTCCTTCGGAATAGTGGATCTTTGAAGCTATTCGGCCACATTCCCAGCCGACCCAGCCAGCCCCAGGCCCTATTATCGGAACGGCCGATGGGTCTATAGAAGTCTACATCGCGGTGGGGGTCGGCCGCCGGACCACTGTCCATGGATGGGGGATCGAATTTGCGTACCCCGTCAGACCAAGTCAGTGCTACTAGCAATCGGTCTTCTCTGTTTGGAGGCGTTAGGGGCACGGGGGTTGGTTCGATGGGGGGGATGTAGACTGTGTATAATAGGAGGTCGGGGGAAGTCGGGCGCTGCTGGGATATGGACATGATGCTTGTTTGTGGGGGGTGGGGACTATGAGGGCGAGAGGAAGGGACTGATAGGAGGGGGGGCCTTAAATTGTTTTTTCGGTGTGAGGGGATATTGTTTGTTGAGGGCTAAAGTGTTGTTTCGGGAAGGGGTGAGAAGGGGATTGCGTGGGAAGTTTCTGGGGGTTGTGGGATAGTGGGTATAGGTGATGTGGAGTTCCTTTCATTTTCTAGGACGGGAGCTTGCGGGCTTCTACATGGATGCTAGGAGATAGTTCGGAATTTCCTTCCAGAGGTGGCTATTCGCATTCGGTCGAAGTAGTTTGTTTGGCCTGATGTGCTTCTGGGCGGTGAGGGTTATCGTTTCATGTCCAGGGATAGTGAGTGGTGGCAGTAATAGCTGAGCACTATATCGATTTGCGCCCATCGCCTTTATTGTAAGGTAAGGGAGCTTAACAGCGTTACATTCTTAAAAATGGTGGCAGGGAGCGGTGCTGATTCTAAGTAACGCTTGTTAGGCAAAAATTCATGGTATTGTAAAGGGCAAAGTTTCACGATAAGATAAATGTGCTGGGGGGGGGGGGGGGGGGGTCA
>Ga0307513_10007103_pt1 | contig 14560 bp, 20 predicted proteins | sample 15_EM_MG_FD_202174 | JGI IMG/M metagenome (GOLD analysis project Ga0307513, IMG submission 202174) | Populus trichocarpa ectomycorrhiza microbial communities from riparian zone in the Pacific Northwest, United States - 15_EM | ecosystem: Host-associated > Plants > Roots > Unclassified | place... | reverse complement strand
TATGGGGATCGCTGCAGTTATCCACGCCTTCGAAGCAGAAAGCCTTGGCCGATCATGGCCCATTCCCCCTCCCCTTAAGCCGGGATTAAACGACAACAAATTGCAGACTTTCATAGACAAGGCTGACATCGAAATGAAACAGGCAGGGACACCCTTACCCCTCGACTACAAAGCAACTTCCATCGTTGGGCTGCGGTTCCTCATCAAATTCATTGCTTGGCAAATCTGGCAACAGCGCTGGCATCAAGCGCAAAGAGGAGTGGCCCTCGTTCCACCACAAGCGTATGAGAAACTCCTGGGGGATGTACGAGAGGCGTTGGCCCAAGAGGGGAAGACCGACGTGCGACTTTCGGCTGGAAATGTCATCATCGCTTGGATCTACAAGGTTTGACTTGACTTCCTTTTTTATCGTTGAATTAAACGAACTCCTTTCAGACACTTTACTCAAAGGAACCATCTCCGAATCGTCTTATCGGCCTCTCCAATCTGGCTTCCCTTCGCATTTTCTCGGACGCCGGTTTGAACCAATACGTCCACAACTGTTTTATTCCCCTACCATATCCCATCTTCACGGTCGCTGAAATAAAAGCTATCCCTCTCCATCATCTCGCCTACGAACTAGCCAAAGCGACATCAGGGATATCCCTTGGTCACGCAATACAAGTGTTCAAATTGCTTGAGGAATCAATAGCGCCATCATCGACAATCAAAACCGTCATTCCCCACGATGCCAGAGCAGAGGAAACGATATTCTTCTCCAACATGTCCTTTGGGCGGGTCGTCGATATCAACTGGACTGGCTTGGGCGGTATGCGTACTGTATCTATTTACAAACCGCTCCTCGGCGAATCCTCCCTCTTGATCTCGAATACTGTCACCATCGATGGGACATTGGGAAACGGGAATATAATAATGGACGTTGTCCTTAACCGGCGACGTTGGCAGCTTTTAGAGGAAGAGTTGGAGAAGTTGATCAGTTCAAGTTCAAGTTCCAGTGAAACGAACCCCCAGGTCCGCCCGAAGAGGGTGCCAAGTAGTAAACTTTGATCTCAACATTCCATGGCTTGGTTTCCGATTCCAGCTGCAGTAGGAGGGGGTGTATCAGGCATACGACGGCTCTTCCGGATGGACACTCAATACGGTTCAGTTCACGCTAAATTCAACGAGATTATTAGAAACGTTTCGCCACGAAAGACATGATTTTATTTCCCTTCCAGTCACACCTACCTCATAACTTAAAGGTTACGGATGGAATTCCACTCCCTTGACATTCGGGTTTTTCTGCACCGCGTTGTCTCAACCACCGCATTCTCTCTTCCGGCAAGTTCTGAGAACGGAATTCAGTAGTCTGCGTCTGCACATATATTGATGGATGTGAGTTCTCAACTCATAACCTTGCCGCAACCGGCGTATTGAATGAACAATGAATAATAACCATTTTTGTTACCACACCTGGGTAAATTGCGCTGGGAGTAATCGAGCGCATGTATGATTCATAGCGGGAGCCTTTATGTATTCTGTCCGGCTTCACCTACATATGATTTGAATGTTGGGCTGGTTTTATTAATACTGGCATTGAATCCGACACGTACCGCGTCTCCAGCCAACCTCGAAGTTGCGCTGGCGCCAAAAGTCCAATAATTCCAACCGCGTTCTTCCCTGAACACGGCCTCCATCGATAATTTAAAGGAGAGGTACCAGTCATTCAGCTGTGCAACGTCCGGGGTGACCTATGAATTGGATCCCCCATTGTCGTCGTTGTTCATGAATCATGTCTGCAATGGAGGCGTTATTCATGAATTCTTCTGCCGATACCGAATATACATGTGTGTGTTTGCACTTCGGTGTCTGCGCACTAAAGGATACCCAATACTCACCATCGTGAAAGAGAACCGCCCATCGTTCTCGGATGAGAGACGGAGCCGTTACATAAGTACGGTGACTGAGAGCTGGAAGTGAAATGATTGAATAATCGTTGGGGGGCGGATGCACAGAAGTCTTTAAGGGTCGCCCTCAATTGATTTGTGAATGCAGAGTGTACCGCTGGACCCACAATGATACAAAATACTCAGAATAGCCTCGACATTCAGTTTGTAGGTTTCTTTCTCCATTTCCTCCAGGGTTCAAAACATCTCAGGCAGTGGATTTTCACGACTTTTCGTTGTATGAGTTGGCTGCAATGCACTTCAAAGAGTAGCACGACCCGAGAGTTCTCTTCGCACCCCCACTGAATTGGCATAATAAATTCTGGGCATCCTTGGATCGATGGGTTCAAAAATTATGCTCAAAATATTGGAAGCGTTTTATCGCGTTCATGGGGTTCGTGATTATATGCAACATGAGGCCTTGAGATTGAAGGCGTTCATCCGGTTATGGAATGGTACATATGTACATTTCGACGATTCTCCGGCCAGGACGCCGCCTACAACATGCTACGCGTGTATTGGTCAGCTCATAGTCTATCTAAGACTGGTTCGTGTGTTTGACAATCGACTGATGGTCGTTGACATTAGGCTCGATGTATGGCGGTTTGGCTACGGACACTTGAATACTCGATATTGACTCCTTGGGACATCTCGTTTATAATTTCTGTTGATGAGCTTGGATAAAATGAATCTCACAATCAAGGTAGAGCTAAGGACGTACTTCAACCTGGTCAAGGGAATGCGATCGAACTGAATTTTGGGATTGAACGTCCTTTGGCCTCAGCTTCCGCGAAGATTTTTGCAAATGCGGTGCAGAGACAACGACCGCCGGATCCCGTCGTGCATGATGGAAGATTAGAAATCGAAAGAGGGCCAAATATAAAACGAGGATTTTCGGCGAACTCGTGAGTAAATATGGCTTGCCATGTAAGAACCCGGGGACATTTCGCGAATTCGGACTTCCAAATACGACTATCCACGTACCTGCAAATATCCAGCCACTGGTCATAATATAGCACCTGTGAGGAGAGGAAGAGCAATTCAATATTTGAACGGAACCCAAAGAAACCGAACAGACCCAGTGGTGCAATATAGTGGTTAGCTTTGGTGCAACGGTACCTAGTTGATACGATAGGGTATTTGGAGCCACTATGTCGGCAAGGTCCTTGTAGCCGTGTTTGCAAGCATGTTGGAGAATATCAAGGGGGTAATGTTGAGTAACTTGGCTATTAAAAGGGAGACGCGTCAGCGATACATCGAGCCTACGAAGATACGACGGACCGCATCCTCGTCATGCAAACATTAACTGCTCCAAAAACGATATATTTCTCGGCGGCTTCTGCCACCGCGAAGAAAATGTCCGGTCCCAAACTTCTTACATTAGGCTGGCGGTAACGTTGAGATTCCGATGGCGGATGGACGAATTGGAAAAGGACTTCAAGGACAGTGGACGGCTCCCCCAAGTCGATATGTGCACCATCTATCAGAGTGGATGGGGGAGGTGCAAGCCCTGCAGAAGTCGCCTCAAGATATTTAGCATGAATTCTGAACAAAATATTATCCGAGGACCGAAAGGTCAGATCTGCACTTGTATGGTTAACTGAATACCAGTTCATCAACGTCAATTGTGATAAAAATATGGGAGAATGTGACGTACAGAGGGAGGAAACGTCAGAATCAATCCCAAGACGATGGTCGATATGTGGTACGGTTGTAGAATCTGGAGACTTCCTCGTAATGGCGCTCCAGGATGGAAATGCATCTTGCTTGGCGGTCAGATCTTCTTGAAAAGGAAATTCGTCTTTGCATGGACAAACACGGTGAAAGCTACTGATCGAACAAGAAAACCTGTGAGGAATCACAGAAGGGTTCAATCCATATAATGGGTTCTTCTGGACTTTTTGGGAGAAACGATAATGCCAATACACCATCCTGGAGCAGCTCGCATAGGGTTCAACTAATGCGTCAATGGATTTGGGAATTTCGAGCCAGCGATGATAGTATTTTAGCTAGATTGAATGGGAATTCATAAATACTCGATTGACCAATTGCAAGGCTTCCTTACCCATTTCCCGAGTAAACCTGGGTGAGTTAACACCGATACAACTTTCTCCAGTGAATAAGATAACGTGTTTAATGCCACGTCGTTCGCTAGGTCACTATAGTCGTGGGCGTCGCAGTGGTTTAAGATTTATAGCGGATATACCTTCACCATCTGACTCCAGAACAGGAAAAATTTCAACAGCGAAGAAAAGTCATGACGCAAGATCAAGTACGTACTGCATGTGAAGTATGAAAATACTCATGGCACTAAACACCACGTACTTCTCAGCAGCTCCTGAAATAGCGAAAAAAAGCTCAGGCTTCATGTTCATGATCGACGGTTGCTGATGGTTTGATCTTTCGCCTGGGGGGTGGACAAACTGGAAAAGAATCTCAAGGACCTTCGATGTCTCGTCCAAAGGCGCTTGGTTACCCAATTCTGGCCTGGTTCTTGATGCAAGGCTAAGCAATCGAGCGCTTGTTGCTTCTAGGTGTTTTGCATGTAATTTGAATGAAATACCATCTGAAGATCGGTATGTGATATTCGCGTGGGGATCGCAAACTAGTATGGAATGGTCAGCGGATCTTCAAAGCGTAAAAACAAGGATGAATACAAAGCGGCGAAAATTGGACCAGGCTTCCTGCCTCCATGTTCCAGATTGGCTCTAGACTCTGAAATTGGGACTGGTCGCAGTGGATGGGATGGAAGTTCCTTGGAAGCTTCTTCAATGTTGGGGAGGGCAAATTGTATTAATATCACGTGGTAGACAAAGTATCATTATTACATAATATAGAATGCTTGAGGTTTTGTAAATAAGTAGTGTAGGTATCCGCGAATATCCATGGGAGAGAGCTGAAAGGGAAACATAAGATTCTGTAGAATCCTAATTTGTAGGAGGGATATATCTTCATCCAAGTACAGAGAATCTGACTAAATCCTCCCTGCTAGCTGAATTTCGCCAAAAAGACTTGCACCCCGCGGGGGTTTTCAAACAAATTAAATAATTGGAAAGGAATGGGTTGTACAAGTGATGACTACATATCATCAAGGTATCTGAATAGACGTGAATTTTGGAACCGTATTCCCTCTTCTGGCAAGCTCTGAAAATAAAGTACTCATATCCTTGGTGTGGCAGCCACCGCTATAAGGGCAAGCTGGCGTAGAAGGAAGTGGGGGCGGAGAGATAACGCAGAGAAGGTAGTCTGCAAATCTATTGAGAAACGCTACTTCCCAACTCATAACCTTGCCGCAACTGGCGTAGGAAGACTTCTGGATGAACCCGCGCGTGAATCGCGAGAGGTCCATCCAAAGGTCGTAATAAACGAGCCAGGGATAAGGATGAAGCTATCAGAATATAAATGAAAAACTGAAAATGAAACGAACCCATTTCTGTAGCAAACCGGGGTAAGTTAACTTCGCCGCCACCACGGGCAGCCGGAATGTTATCGTATGCAGGGCAACCTGATCGGCGAGCTCGTCGTATCCGTGTTTATAGCAGTGATTTAGAATGTCTAGAGGGCGCTCTTCGGCGATTTTACTTAAGCGAAAAGTGAGTAATCAAGCGAATTCATTTTGGGAAAGCGCACTCCATTCTCGATAGACAAATGTTCACCGTCCCAAATACAAGATATTTCTCCGCCGCTTCTGCGACAGCGAATAGGACATCTGGTTTCATGCCCATCATCGAGGGTTGGCGATATTGTTGAGATTCCGTCGGAGGGTGGATGAATCGGAAAAGGATCTCAAGAACCTCAGATGGTTCCTGCAGTAATACAAGTTCCCGATCGGTCTCTACAAACGGAGGGGCCGTGAATCCTGCTGAGGTCGCCTCAAGATACTTCCTGTGGATCTTGAACAACACGCTGTCCGATGACTCGAAAGTTATATCAGCTTCCGGGTCCCAGACTGATGTGATGTGGCCGTTAGTATATCCTATGGACCCAATGAAAATAAAACAGATACAGAGGGAAGAGAGGGTTAGAATGCTGGTGGGAGATTCGTTCACTGAAGGTTCGGACTTTGCAGAGGGCTCCATAGTACTGGTACGAAGAAGAAATGCATTACCGATCAGTCCCTGCTTTTTTGGAGCACATGACAGTATGTAGATGACAGTTTCATGTGTGGCGCCTCTTACAGCAAGTCAGTCTGATGTGCGACTTTGATGTGGACCAGGGCATTTATGATGGAGACGGTTTGAAGAGAGTAAGTGATGTATACAGGAACGACGACAGTTGGTAGGAGAATGAAAGGCAGAGGTGGAAACAGAAGCAAGCACATGTAAAACGCAGTTGTCTTTCGCTGACACGATCAGATAATAATCTAGTTTGGTCGAATATGAACAAGAATTACCTGCTAGGGATGGTTACAATAGAGAATGTATCACTTAGCAGGCGGTGTTGGAGGCTCGACAAGCGGGTTGTCTTCTCGGGCTTGTTGCAGGAGTTTATCCAAACCTCTGTGCTTTACCGCCTGCTAAGTGTTCGTGCATCGATTCAGATAAAATTATTCAAGTGAAAATTTATGAGAGAGGCGCACCTGAACGCAACTCTTATACTGCTCCCATATCTTTCCGCATCTCTGTTGAAACTCCTCCGCTTTTCTTTTTGAGTACGCTGCGCGTGCCGTTGACGACGACGAGGCAGCAACAGCAGGCTCTAGATAACCTTCGAACCAAGAGTTAAAACAGCTGTCATACTCTTTCTTGAGTGGCGTGCATTCCGGAGAAAGACTCTGGGACATGGGTGGGGGAGAAGTATAAAGGCTGACTGGCGGACCGCGGTAATTGGCTTTGTTTGCCAGAACCCTCTGCATTAGGTTTTATCGAAATTTTAATTATTCACTCTGAACCCGACCCAGCTTCCAGCATCGCACTAAAATCGTACTTGTCATACATGTCGAGGGAACTGCCTCGAGATCTCGCATCCCTTACCAGAACAGAATCATTGGATTGCCGTTGTCATATTCATGGTCTACCTCTACCACAACGCTCGGCTGGTCTCCCGTTCCGCACTCTGCAATAATCCGGGGGATAGTACCCAGAGATGTGGAATTCCTGGCGTGGTGGAGGGATAATTTAAAATCTTCTCAGGTGGTCTTTCACCTTGATGCCGCGCAGGTGGTCATCCAAAAGGGAGCAACCCAGATTCAAAATCTTGTGCAGATGGATACATCACTCCGACATCTCATATCCACCGCACGTGGACTCTCCTTATCCAGTTTTACTTTATTCACTCTGCTACAGAGTTTTGCTTGACATGGTTTAGAATGTCCGAGACTCGAAACTCTCAAGATCGCTTCGGCTCTCAAGGAGTCTCTAGAAAATGTTTCCGTCCGACCATCTTCAAACCTGCGGTGCCTCATCCTCGGAACTTTAAGAGTCGCACGCAACGGAAAATTTGAATTTTAATTAACATTTCCTTTGCTGACCCACATTTCCATCAACTCTCTTTTTATCACGGAACGAGATTGACTCAGACTCATTCGATACTTTGAAATGCTCGAGTTTGGCTCGTTCGCTTTACAACAGGATCAACAATTCGCCGTCGAAGCATCTTTCGACACCAGGTCATCGGGTCTCCTTGTCAAACAGCTACCTTATCTCCGCGAGCTGGGTCTTCGCCTTTATATAAATTGTTCCGAATCAAATCCACTATACCGACCCGACTTTCCCTCACTCGCAAGGTTACTCTTTCGAGGGAGCGGGTCCAAGAATAAGGTGCTTCGGGAGATGCTTCAATCGTATCCAAAGATTCAAATCTTACATCTGGGTTACGGTTATCCTGATTCTTCCATGCCGATGAATGGAACTTGGAAACAAGCCGCAGATTTGGAGGTGATGATTATCGATGGTGCATATGGCCGCGTGGAAGCGCCCGAGTATCCCTCAGCGTTAGGTTTCAATGATACTAGGATCACGGTGGCTCGACTTCAGCAACACTGGAAACGCTTAGAGCCGGTACATAACATGCCAGACATTGCCTCCCACATGTCGCCCCGAGCTGGCTGGATCCGTTCCCTACCGATGGAAGTCGTGGTTAAGGTAGAACGCAATTGGCATCATTAGACTTTGACACCGAGACAACTCCGTAATGGGTGGGCTCGACAACTTTGGGACAAGCGGGGATCTGTCACTGCGATGGCTGGAAACCCCGTACGAGGACTATCCTCTATCGTGGACTTCATTTTTGGCAGGGGCGGCCGAGTCGATGCCCCGGTTCAGGGACTTCAAACTGTTGACTTCGAAAATCAAATAACCATGTTGCATAACATATATGTTGCTAGAAAAGGGCATAAAGCATTTCCAACACATTAACAAAAACTCTCAGCGCCATTTAACGCCAGACCCATGTACAGACCCAATAATGGAAGCAGAACACGGCATCCGAGTCACAGACCTTATGCGTTCCTTGCCACCAGCCCAAAGCTTTCTTCCTCCAGCTGCAACTCCTGATTTCCTTGCAGCAGCTCGCAGGAGTGACAGCAGTACGCGGTACAACAATCACCCATACCGCTTCCCCGAATGTTGTATCGTTCACGAATGTCCCCACGCGTCCCAATCTAAAAACGTGTTCTCAGGATATGGCCTTTAGCTCGAAAACATGAGGTAACTGACTTGCAGAATCCATCCCATGTGGAAACAGGCCTCCAGAAGACCATAGGGCAGACTGTCTATGCCACAAAGGCGTTCGCGCTCAGGGTCCGGAACGCCATGAGTATTCAGGTAATTGACACGTCTGCGGTTTTGAGCATGGATGAGAGCGGGGCACCAACAAGCAAGGCAACCTGTCGAAAGCAAAAATGCGAGTACCCAGTGAGCACCAATTCTGAAGGTGTGAAGGTATGGATTACGAACATTTCTTGCAATCTCCAAAACAGTTGCACAGACCAACACTCCAATCACGCTTTCCACGATTGTCGTATGGAAGCTGTTTGACGTTCCTATTCCCTGAACCTGGTATAAACATAGGTTCAACTGCTTTTGGTTGCTATGATAGTGTGACTTCAGATTGAAAACGACGGGCGATGAATGAGGTGCAATTACCTGCTTTTTGGGACTCATACTGGCTCAAGTCAACAAAGGGTTGGGGGAAGGAAGAAGAGGGGAGGGCGGCATACATACGTCTTGATTTATATCAAGAGGCGCACCCGAATAGCGTGCACGCCCACTCGTTTAGCATGAAGCTAAGCGCAATATGGAACTGATTTGATTTTTTATCGGCTCTCTCGGAACACACCACCGAGGTAACGTCATATGTGGGTCCGAGGTATGAAATCGAAGAGAACCAGTGGGCTAACTTTAGACTGCGGAGACGCACATCCACAATGTGGTTCGAGAAATACAACCCAATTGAACACAAGTGGATTGAGTGTCGCTGTAACTTGTAAGTGCCCTGTATTCTGTATGAACAAATGTTCATTTGCCCCGAATGCGGGATATTTGCAACAGCAGATAGAACTTCTATTTTCACGCCCATCATTATGGATGGGGATGTTGTTGTGGATGACAGTTTCGTGTGTGTACTAGCCTTTCTTAGGCTCGCAGTTATCTTCTATGTAAATGTTTGTGCTTTATTGGACCTTGGTGCTTTATTGTTGCTGTGGTACAAACATTAGGCTGCCATGCTCGTGACCTACCGTTTCCTCAAACCCGGCATTTCATAGCATCCAGGATGCAGGTAGCCCATTCTGTGTAACGCTAATTTCAGGGGTCCGTCGTATCACATATTTACATGAAAATGGATGAGAGGCGCACCCCCACCTCTTATAGTGCTCCCATAGCTTCCCGGATAAACTCCTCCGGTTTCTTGACGCTGCGCGTACTGCGACAAGTACTGCGCATATCAACACCAGATGGCACAGCCGTCGTACTCTTGCTTACATGGGATGCATCCTGGAGAAAGACTCTGGGACATATGAGAGAAGAGAGGATTTGAGTCATTAGACCGATGAGCCGATGGCAACCACTTTCACCAGAGATCGGCTTGAATCTCCACAGAAACTGTTTCTTTAGAAATATGTTGCATAACATATACAGAAAAGGGATAGCATATCTCCAAAACCTTTACAGAGCTCGCGCATGTAAGCCTCGAGCTTATTTGAATCCTCCACGCCTGTGTACAGATTTAGCTTGGAAACAAATACCTCATGCGTTCGTTGGCCCCGGCCCAAAGCTGTCTTCCTCTAACTGCAACTCGCGACTTCCTTGCACCAAGTCGCAGGGTTGGCACCAGAGCGCCACACAACAATCGCTCGTCCCGCTTCCCCGAATATTATATCGATCCCGAATATTACATGCAACTTGTTGTCAAGAAATTGATCTCGAGATCGAAAAAATGAGACGACTGACCTGCAGGATCCATCCCAAGTCGCAAGCGACCTCAAGAACACCATAAAGCATACTCTCGCAACCGACATGCTTATGGCGGTCGGGGTCCGGAACGCCATGAATGTTCAGGTAATCGAGACGCCTACGGTTCTGATCATGGGCAAGACAGGGGCACCAACAAGCAAGGCAGCCTGTTGAAGGACAAAAAAGCGATAACCATGTCCGTTGAATACCAATTCTCAAGGTGTGTAAGTTTGAATCACAGACACACACATTTCTTGAAATCCCCAAAACAGTCCAACAAACCAAAGCTCCAATCCCGCTTTCCATTATCATCGTAGGGAAGCTCTTTAACGTTCCTATTCCCTGCACCTGGAATGACCATTGGTGCGGCGGCTTGTGGTTGGGCATTCTGGCCAGCCTGTGATAGGGTGGTTTTAGGTTGAAAACGACGCGCTATGAATGAGTGCAGCTACCTGCTTCTCGAAACTCAAGCTATCTCAACTAAACGAGGGATTCGTGGGGGCAGGAAGGAAAACAGGGGGGCCGGAAAGAACTGTTATATGGTTTGATTGGTATCAGGAGCGTGGATCACGCACGGGTGCCAATTGATTGGAACTAATTTGGTTTTGTTTTTGTCGGCACACATTGCCGAGGCAATCGGAGAAGAATGGCGTCGAGGGAAACTACTGATCTACACTCTGGAGACACCATCCACAAGGAATGTAGTTCAAGAACTAGAGCGAATTTGAATCCAAGCTTGACGCCCCTAGGATCGAGTCAGTTTCGGCAGCAAATACCAGGATGACCTGGCGAAGCTATGTAGCTGCCAAGGAAAAAATTAGTTCGAAGCTGATGAAAAGAGAACTCGCCACCGCGCGCACCAGTAGAGATGTCACACTAAGTAACTTTGAGACTAGTAGCTTACTTGGTGTGATCTTCAAGTGATCTTATCTGGCCCAGACCCGATCCTAACAGAGAAGTTGTGCAATGAACAATCGTGAACACGGACATTGCATGACACCGAATATCGAGAAAGTCATTACAGAGAGTGCTATCCAGAAGTTATCCTGTAAACGCGGCCAGAATTTTCACTCGTAAGATTTCAAGTTGAACCATAGTGAGGGAGAACATCAAAGCTCTCCTCTTCCAACTCCAATTCTCGGCTCCCTTGAACGAGGTCGCACGATGGGCAGCAAAAAGGAGTGCAGAAATCGCTGGATTCGGTCCCACGAATCCCATAGCGTTCACGAATGTCCCTCCTTGTCGCAATCTGAAAACCACGACCATAATTAAGCCAAATAAATTAATGAAGGTTACACTCCACAACTCGCCTGGAGGAGCCAACCCAGACTGCATGCCGTCTCGAGGGCGGCGTACACAACGCTGTCTCCAGCTGTGATACGGTGTCGGTGAGGATCTGGAACACCGTGCTCGTTCAAGTGGTTAAGGCGTCGGCGATTTCTTCCGTGTGCGAGGCATGGACAACACCATGCCAATAAACCTGTTCAGAAATGACATGGATATGGATTATAGGCACTGGGATACGGAGCGCACATGTATCAACATCCCCGAGGCAGTCAAAGAGACCATTACTCCATTCACGTTTTCCCTCTGCGTCATATGGGAGACCACGAACATTTCGATTATCCCCCCGCGAGATGGACATCGAGGCAACCGCTTGAGGCTGAGAGGTTTGTGACTAATCGGAGGGGAAAATGCAAGGGAAAATGAGTCCTTGAAGCAATTTGAAAATGGACACATACTGGAACCTGTGGGAGCAAGGGCGTCTTCTGATCTGGAGTGAAAGATGCCATGGATTATTTGAACCCAACACGATATTCCTGCGACGATAGACGAAAGAAAGGGAGGTGTTTTCGCGGCGAATTTACGGCCAGGACACAACGGCAGATACTTACGTGAGCTGCGGAATCACGATTCCTGTTAGTCCTTTGATCGTTCCACGTAACCTCCGCAGCGCACAAATGGCACCAGAGCAGAGATGTTCACATTCATTCCTTGCAGTCATGAGGTAATGGCATGTCAAAGACGTCCTTATCACTGACAATCTTATCTAATTCCGTGTACAGCGTGACCGTGTCACGTGTCCATTTGGGTACTGTCTTATCTAATCTGCATAAATCTGATGAGTTCAGCTTGCCAGCTCGGTGACTAAGTAGATGTAGTCATTCAAATTCAAACCTCATCGAACCTTGAAGAATTCGTCAACTGTAAGGCATGTCCGAGTCTCGCGTCGTGGATTCCTAGGCCATGTGAACTCGCCAGCTCTCTTTGACGCCTCGTGAAAGCTCGTGATTCATTAATGCGGTGTAGCTGGCTATGACAAGTTCGTTCAACGCTCCGTTTACCATCCATTTTACTCCAAACTCACACTTTGCGTAGCTCTATAAAATGCTTCTAGATACGGAGAAATGTTTTATTACCACACAGACATATGGGTACCGCTTATATGTCCGATGAAAAAGTATACCAGGCTTTCTACTCAACCCAAGGGCTCACAGGATCCGGGTATTATCCTCTTACTTGAACATGGGGCAGGATTTTGTGCGCGTACCACTGGATTTTCTCTCCTACGATCATCCAAGGTTTGCCAACCACCCTCGTTGAACAGTCAAAGAAACTTGGGAACCAACAATCGAGGACCTCTTTGTGTTGGACGACAAGACACCCGGTCGATCACTAATCGGAAAAAGCTTGGGGCCTGGACTGCCAGAATCATGACGATGCCTGTACATTGAACGAAGATATCTTAGCAAGGGACCCAGGGATCCTCAGTACGTCCATCGCAGTCCACGTTGATCCCCGTCTTATCCCTCGCTTCGAAAGCGATCTGGGACTGTGCAGGCGCGTTTACGATGCTCTACAAGTCCGGACTTCTCGGATACATCAATCCCAAGAGACATCAGGTGGTGTGTTGTGCGGGCATTCCGCTGGCGCCGTTGGAGAGTACGACATACTACCCCTATCCGAGGTTTGCTCCAGCGCCTATAACCTAGACATAGAACCTCCACCTCACACTTCAGCCCTCCTTCGAGGGTTCCGTTCTCAAAATTGATCTTTGGGGGCCCGCCAATTTGGAGTAAAGAAAAGGACGGGAAAAGGTCTAACGTGTACAAGATGGCGGAAGAAATGACCCCACTTAGGAGGGACATCGGGAACAGTTCCGACGACGCGGAAATGTGGCTCAAATCCCGAATACCATGGAGTGCATGGAATGTGCGGGTCTTTGAAGTTCAAGTGATAAGTTTCTTAACGATATTTATATTTGAACGCCGGTACTTATTCACCGTTCAACCAGAAATACGGTCTCCGAGCCCTCCCGACCGCTTTTTACCCTGACAAGACATCGGGGACCACTCTAACGACTCATAGATTGTCTGAGAATGTCGCGTTTACTGGTAAAGTCTTTGCATATCATGCACTCAACCGGCTCAACCAAATATGCGCCTCGCCTCGTACCGGTTCATTTGATCTACGGAGGGAATAACGATATGTTATGAGTCCAAAGCCTTTCGTTTATCTCTTCTTTCGCTAATTACATCCCCCATGGTTAAGGCGAGAGAGATGTGCAAGATTCCCTGATAAACCAAGAAGAAGGAAGAACATTCGCATCCGCAACACGTTTAGAAGACGATAGCCACTTGGTATGTGCTTCCTTCAAAACTCGATGATCATGAACAAACCCACAATGATATGTTTAGGTCGTACAAGAAGCGCCCACAAAACTAGCTGCAGCCATATTCTAGGTCCTGAACCAACCAGATTTACGATCTCCAGCAAGCAAGCTATAAGCAACACTGGACACTGTCCTCCGTTCTCTTTGTCTGGAACTTCTGCAGCGCTAGCGTTGAACTATAAAGCAGATATCGTAGGAAGCATGTGAGACGACAAAAATTCACTGGGGGGTGCCATTCGTTAATGTATAAGAGGGCATCGTTCCGTGTGCCCAGGCGTTCCAGAACCTGAGCTGACGCAGTTTTACCCACATTCCACCCACATTGTACCAGTCTCTGCCGAACGCAAGTTCGATACTTCAGCTCGCAGCCTGCCACTCGAATAGATTTCTTGTAATCGGGGATCTTCGACTCTCGAGACTTGTGTTGCTCGTTACTCGAGTTTCGCAAATACCTGGAGTCCACACACGTTCCGCAAATGAAGCTATAAGATTTTGTCACGAAGTGTCTCCCGGATTCACATATATATATGAAAAAGGCGGTATGTAAATGGAATGGGCATTATTACATA
>Ga0307513_10007102_pt1 | contig 14562 bp, 14 predicted proteins | sample 15_EM_MG_FD_202174 | JGI IMG/M metagenome (GOLD analysis project Ga0307513, IMG submission 202174) | Populus trichocarpa ectomycorrhiza microbial communities from riparian zone in the Pacific Northwest, United States - 15_EM | ecosystem: Host-associated > Plants > Roots > Unclassified | place... | reverse complement strand
TCGGGATCGGGAACCAAGACAAAACCCAAATACAAATACAACAAGGACTCGCCACGGCGAGTCCTTGTTTCTTCAGTATTCGGTATTGGTATTCCATCCCCCACCCCTTCTGGATGCGCCGAGGAGCGCAGGGCCAGACGGATCAGGGCTCATGCTTGTCTGAGCCGAAGGCGAGTTTGCATGAGACCCCGGCTGGACCGAGCACCGCAGGTTGCCCGAAGCGAAGCGTAGGGACGCAGCAAGTAGGGTCGCCTTTCTTTTGCTTACTTTTCTTTGGCGAAGCAAAGAAAAGTGAGTTGCATGCCGGGCAACCCCCGGCCAACAACCCTCAGCAAAAAACACGCCCATCAAATCAACAACAGCTCAATCTTCAAGCCAAGCCAAAACCAACCCTCACTCCACCCTTGATACGATGTCACCACCGCTCGGCATGCGCCCCACACCACCACCACATCAACAGGAATCCCATGCAACTCATCGGAATGCTCGACTCGCCCTACGTCCGCCGCGTAGCCATTTCCCTGCAACTGCTCGGCCTGCGCTTCGAGCACCAGTCGGTCTCGGTCTTCAGCACCTTTGAGAAATTTCGCAGCATCAACCCGGTGGTCAAGGCCCCCACCCTCGTCTGCGACGACGGTACGGTGCTGATGGACTCCACGCTCATCATCGACTACGCCGAAGCGCTGGCCGCACAGGCACCGGCCCACAGAAGCCTGATGCCGGCTGCGTTGGCCGAACGCCGGCAGGCCCTGCGCGTCATCGGTCTGGCTTTAGCCGCTTGCGAAAAAAGCGTGCAGATTGTGTATGAACGCATGCTGCGCCCTGCTGAAAAACTGCACCAGCCCTGGGTGTCGCGCGTGACCAGCCAGTTGCTGGCAGCGTATGGCGAGCTGGAGTCAGAGCTGCAACGCAAACCGCTGGCCGCGGCCAGCGACACCATGGGCCAGGACGGCGTGACCGTGGGCATCGTGTGGCACTTCACCCAGGCGATGCTGCCTGAAGTGGTGAATGCGGCGGACTACCCGGCCTTGCGGGAGTTCTCGGCGCGGGCCGAGCAGTTGCCGGAGTTCATGGCTGCGCCGCACAGCGACAAGGTTTATGAGAATTGGCGTTGATGAATTCGCCCGGACAGCTCACCATTGGAAAAACTAACACTCTCAAGAGTTATCTTCCATCCACTGTTTTAGAACATCCATATGTTCGCGAATAGAACCATCGGTCCACCTTCTTAGCTGAATCTCGTCTGGGCGACTGCCATATCCCAATGCGCTTCTCGCATCTGTTCCGGAAATTGAGATGGAAATATGGGTTGACAAGAAGTCTATGAGTATGAAACTACGATGCGAGAAGTCGTCATGTCCCACTTTTCTCAGAGTGTTAAATGTCACGCTCAACATCAAACTGTGCAAATCGTTCGTTAGTTGACGTTCGATCATATCTAGTTGGATATCTATGTGGCTTTGTGTCGCAACACTTACGCTATCAACAAAGACAATCGAGTTTTCTTCTAAATAGAAAGACGAAAAAGCCTGTTTTAAGCGTATCTCAAACTCTTTAAACCAAGGGCCTATCCATACTACCCAAGCTTCAATCACCAGCTCTTTAGACTTCACTGAATGAAGCACTTCGCCTGTTCCTTGGAATCGTTGCTTCAGCAAGACCAACTCTTTGTCGATGTCATTTGGATCTTCGATAGACTCACCGCGTGCCGCACTCAGCATCAGATCCAGCGATCTGACTAGGTTAGAGGCTACGTACTCGACGAAAGATTGAATTTCACCTGCATCGGCCGCTCGTAATGCAGACAAATACAAGCTTTTCTCTTCTGTCTTCACGATCACTGGTGGGAAGCCGTGCATCATCAAAATAAAGTTCATGACGAGACGCGCAACGCGGCCATTCCCATCAGAGAACGGGTGAATTCTGATTAATCGGTAGTGAAAAAGACTGGCGAGTAAAACAGGATTCTCTTCAGAAGTTCGATACCACTCCATCAGCTCTTGCATTTCTTGCGGCGTATCGAGAGGCGTTGTAAAAAAAACAATTTCTCCGGTAATTGTTTTTACGTGATTGGGGAGCGTTTTGTACTTTCCAACCTCTACCAACAAGCGCGTTGGAACTCCATCCTCTGTCTGAGCCTCAATATGATGGTCTTCTTTAAGGATGAGCGTATGCAGTTGCCGGATGACAGCTTCGGTCAGCGGTTGCTTTTTCTGAACCAAGTCTTCCACCCAAAGGATGGCCTCGTTATGACCGGTTATCTCAAAATGGTCCTTTAAAGGCTTTCCTTGCGCAGTTAGCCCGTGGAGTATCAGCGCGCGGGTTTCTCCATATGAAAGAGAATTTCCCTCCAAATGATTGGAGTGGTAGTTCCAATCCAATCTGAGCTTCTGCAATACGCGCTGCTCCACTTCATGAGACAGCGGCCTGAGTGCATCAAGCTCAATCCTCTTTTGATCACACAATTCGAGGGAATCAGTCACTGGTTTTCCTTGTGATTCGTCAGCTGGTAACAATTTAACGTCATCCTATCCCACCTCGCAACTTACTCAGCATGGGTCATACGAGCACGCCGGCCGAAATACCCCCTGAACTGGCGTATGGACTCGTGGTGAATAGCCCGTTAGGATGGCCGGATGGCACCCGATCCCACCCCCGATCCAGAACCTGCGCCCGAACTCTCGGAAGAGAACATCAATGAAGCCCACGACGCGTGGTGCCGGGCTTATGAACATGTGTGGGCCGACCTCTCAAAGGGCGTTTACGACAAAGAGGCTGTTCAAAAAGCAGCCGACGAGCATTGGCAGCGCAGCCCTAAATCCAGCCCGGTGATGGTGGCCTCGACCGAGTTCACCAAGTCCACGCAAAAGCCGGAAGGCGCAAGCTAACCTACCTGCAACTGGTGCTCGTAGCACCACATCCAGCTCTCGCCGGGTTCAAACGACTGAATCACCGCATGCCCCGTCGCCGCGTGGTGTTTGCTGGCGTGCTGGTTCTTTGAATCGTCACAGCAGCCGATATGGCCGCAGTGCACGCACAGGCGCAGATGCATCCAGGTGTCGCCCATCGCCAGGCATTCTTCACAGCCTCTTGAATTGGGCGAGTGAATCTCGGCGGGGACATGGGTGCAGGGTTTGATACGCATAGAGAGAACTCCTTTCAGGCCGCAGCAGCAGCGGCACGCTCCATCGCCGCCAGGTGCTGGTGAATCATCGCCACCGCCGCGGCGCCCTCGCCTATCGCGCCGCCGACCCGTTTGACGGAGCCGCTGCGCACGTCGCCGATGGCAAAGAGGCCGGGGATGTTGGTCTCCAGCGGCGCGGGTTTGTAGTCGGAGTGTTTGCAGGTGACGGACTCGCCCGTCATGACAAAGCCGTGCGCGTCTTTCGCCACGCCACAGGTGGTGAGCCAGCTGGTTTCCGGGTCGGCGCCGACGAAGAGGAACACATTGCGCACGGCGGCCTCCTGCTCGCTGCCGCTTTTGCGGTGCCGCCAGGTGACGGCGCTCAGGCCCGCGTCGCCATCGCCATGCAGTTGCACGACTTCGGTGTGCGGGCGCAGTTCGATGTTGGGCGCGGCTTCAATGCGGTCAATCAGGTAGCGCGACATGCTGGCGGCCAGGCTGGGGCCGCGCACCAGCATATTGACCTTGGCCGCGTGCTGCGACAAAAACACCGCGGCCTGCCCGGCGGAGTTGCCGCCGCCCACCAACACCACTTCGGTCTGGCTGCACATTTTGGCTTCGAGCGCCGAGGCCCAGTACCAAACGCCGCGGCCTTCAAATTCTTCGAGGCGCGGCACCTCGGGCCGGCGGTAACGTGCGCCGCTGGCCACCACCACGGTTTTGGCGCGCAGGCTGCGGCCGTCGGTGAGTTTGAGGTGCAGCTCGCCCTTGATAGCCTTGTGCGCGCAGTCCAGCGACTGGGCTTGCGCGGGGATCAGCATTTCGACGCCGAATTTTTGCGCCTGCACATAGGCACGGCCGGCCAGCGCCTGGCCGGAGATGCCGGTGGGAAAGCCCAGGTAGTTTTCAATGCGTGCGCTGGCGCCGGCCTGCCCGCCATAGGCCCTGCAGTCGAGCACCAGCACCTGCAAGCCTTCCGAGGCGGCATACACCGCCGTGGCCAGGCCCGCAGGCCCGGCGCCGACCACGATCACGTCAAACAGCTCGTCGTGCTCCGCCGTATCGACCATGCCCATGCAGCGCGCCAACTGGTCTTCAGTGGGATTGAGCAGCACCGAGCCGTCGGGGCAGACGGCCAGCACGTCGGACGCGGCGGCGCCATATTGCTCGGCCAGCGCGGCAGCGCCAGTGTCTGTGGCGATGTCAATGACGTGGTTGGGCTCACCGTTGCGGTTCAGAAAGCTTTGCAGGCGGACCACGCCGGCGGACTGCGGCTGGCCGATGAGCACCGGGCCGCTGGCGCCGGCTTCGATCAGCGCCACGCGCCGCAAAATCAGCGCGCGCACCAGGCGCTCGCCCAGATCGGCTTCGGCAATGATCAGTGCGCGCAACTGGCCGGGCGGCACCAGCAAGGTGTCGACGTCGTCTTCGGCATGACCATCCACCAGCGCAGGCGCACCCGAGAGCTGCCCCACCTCAGCGAGAAATTCGCCCGGCCCTTGCGTGACGATGGGCACCACATGGCCCAGGCCGTCGCGCTGCGTGATGGTGACCGAGCCCTTGAGCAGCACAAACATGCCGGGACCGGGCTCGCCGGCGGCAAACAGCCTGTCGCCTTTTTTGAACTGCAGCACGCTGCCAAAGCGGTTGATGCGCGCAATCTCTGCGGCGGTGAGCACCGGAAACATCTGGTGCCGGCGGCTGGTATCCAGCGTCGGCGGTGTTTGCGGTGAAGAAATCTGGGGGCGGGTCGAATCGTCGGCCATCGGGAAAACTCCAGTCAGTTGACGATTGTCATTAGACGATGAATCGGGTGGCGATGCCTCGCAGGCTACAAACTTTCACACACCTGGCCGGGGCCCTACCCCTGCAGGGGCCTCAGAAATTCTTAAGCAAATAATGGCTGTAGCCCAATCGGGACATTGGCAAGCAGCTACCTTTTTGATAGCAAACCCTCGTATCGACCCGCACCCGGGCAAGACCTCACCAGCCGTGCAGCCGGCTCCAGGTGGCGAGCTCGCCGCTTTCGGCCAGCGCGTGGTACTCAGGGTACTGGGCGCCGGTGGCGCAGGCATGGTTGGGCAAGATGCGCAGCTGCGTGCCGATGGGAAAGCGCTTGGCGATGTCGGTGTCAGGCGCGCCTTCGCGCGAGAGGATGCCGTGCTCCTGGTTGGCGCCGCTGAGTACATAGCCAGGCAGCACCTCGCCGTCGGTGCTGCACACCTGGCCGTAGCCGAAGTCATGCTGCTGCTTTTGCGTGCCGCGGTCGCGGCTCATGGCCATCCAGCCGGCGTCCACAATCGCCCAGCCTTTTTCGGCCTGGTGGCCGATCACGGTGGTCAGCACGCTGAGCGCGATGTCGTCAGTGGCGCAGACGCCGATGTTGTGCATCACCAGATCAAAGAAAACATACACACCGGCGCGCACTTCCGTCACGCCATCCAGCTGCGCCGCCGACAGAGCCGTGGGTGTGGAGCCCACACTGACCACCGCGCAAGGAAAACCCGCTGCGCGCACGCGCTCAGCAGCCTGCACACAGGCGGCGCGCTCCTGCTCGGCCATGGCCATCAGGGCTTCGGGCGAGTTGAGGTCGTAGCTGGAGCCCGCGTGCGTCATCACGCCGCCCAGCAGCATGCCGCCCTGGTGCAGCGTGCGCGCCACCTCCAGCAAAGCGGCTTCGCCAGGCTTGATGCCCGAGCGGTGGCCGTCGCTGTCGATTTCTATCCAGACCTCAAAGGCTTCACCGTGCTCGCGGCCAAAGGCGACGATGGCGGCGGCCGAGGCCACGCTGTCGGTGATGATTTTCAAATCACAACCCTGGCGACGCAAGGCCAGCGCCTGCGGCAGCTTGGTGGCCACCATGCCGACGGCGTAAAGGATGTCACCAAAACCATCGGCGTAAAACTGCGCGGCTTCTTTCAGCGTCGACACCGTGATGCCTTGCGCGCCTGCCGCCCGCTGGGCCTGGGCCACGGGCGTGCACTTGCTGGTTTTGACATGTGGGCGAAAGCGCACGCCCAGCGCATTCATGCGCGTCTGCATGCGCTCAATGTTGCGCGCCATGCGCGGCAGGTCGATCAGCGCGGCGGGGGTTTCAAGGCTTGCGAGGCTGGCCAGGTGTGAGGGGGTGGCAGACAAGAGGGTTCTCCGGGCAATATAAGTGGATCAGCGATTGAAAAATTCACCAGGGCCAGGCCATGCCCTGGCCCGTGCCGGCCGCCAAGGCGCGCGTGTACAAAAAGCGCGCCACCGTCAGGTCTTGCAGCGCCAGACCGGTCATGTCGAACACGGTGATGTCGGCAGGCTGGCGATGCGCCTGGGCCTTGCCGGTTAGCAGGTCGCCCAGCTCGGTGGCCGGTGTATCGGGCGCCCATTGCGTTTCGCCGATCTGGCGGGCCTGGGTGAGGTCGTCCACAAACAGCCGCGCCCGCGCGAGCAGGCCTTCGGGCAGCTCGCGCTTGCCTTTGGTGTCTGCGCCCACGCAGTTCAGGTGCGTGCCTGGCTGCACGGCCTCAACATCAAACAAAGGGCCTGCGCCCGGGGTGGCGGTGATCACCACCTCACTGTCCGCCACGGCGGCGTTGCCGTCAAGCGCGTGGGCCATGTTGCACTGCGCGGCAAAGCGCGCTTCAAACGCGGCGTTGGGTTTGCCGTCAAACGTGACGTAGCGCACCTCACGCAGCGAAGGCATGAGCCTCAGCGCAAAGCTCAGCTGCACCTGCGCCTGCACGCCCGCGCCAAAGACGCAAAGGCGCGTGCTGCCCGGCCGCGCCAGCTGCTGCAAGCCCAGCCCCCCGGCCGCGCCCGTGCGTTGCGTGGTGATGGCATTGCCGTCGATGACGCACAGCGGCCGGCCGGTGGCGGGGTCTATCAGCATGACGGTGGCCTGGTGCGGCTCGCCGCCCTGCTCGCGGTTGCCGGGCCAAAAGCCTGCGGCCTTGAAACCCAGCACGCCCTGCGCGGGCACACTGCCCGACTTGATGCCGAACACGCCGCCGGTGGAGAGCGCCTCACGCACGACCGGGAAGACGCGCCCTTCGCCCTGGCTGTGCAGCACAAAGGCTTCGCGCACCGCCTCCAGCACGTCAGCCGGCAGGAGCATGGATTCGACCTGGTGTTTGTCGAGCAGCAGCAGTTGCGCATCAGCCGGCATGGCGGCTCCCTGGGCGATTCAGTGAGGGACGGAGTGCTTGCGCGTGGCGTTTTGTCATCTGGAAATATTATCCATTATTGGACTATTTGTCAAATAATAGACTGCGACTCGACTGCAATTCCTTTGCCGCCGTGGTCCCGTCAAGCCAGGGAGAAATGCGCTTCCAGTGCCAGGTCTGTCTTGGCCCTCGCCTCAGCCACAGCCTCCGGGCCAAAGGCCGCGCCTTCAATCGAGAAGAAGCTCAGGTCATGCAGCCCGGTGATGCCCAGGACGGCCTTGAGATACGGCGTCAAAAAATCCGGCTGCCGCGCGTGGTCGCCTGAGAATCTTCCGCCCGACGACACCGCAATGAAAACGGGCCGGTCGCGCAGCAAACCGATTTTTCCTTCCGGGCTCACATTGAAGGTCCGGCGCACGCGCACGACATGGTCTATCCACACCTTGAGCACCGAAGGCACAGTGAAGTTGTGCATGGGTGTTGCGATGACCACCACATCGGCACTTTCCAGTTCCTGGATCAACTCATTGGACCGGGCCGCGGAGCCGTCTTGGGAAACATCGGCCAATGAATGCTGGGACAGCGCGTAATCGTGATCCACATGCGAGACAGCGCTGGTGCTCATGTCCCTGTATGTCAAACGCACATCCGGCTCGCGCTTGCGCAGGTGCCCGATGATTCTTTGGGAGAGCCTGTAACTCTCGGCCGCTTGCCCGCGCGGGCTGCAACTGATGTGAAGGATGTTCATGGGTCTTTCAGGTCTTTTGAATTTGAAAGGAACATTCAGTCTATGAATTCCATGACCTATCACCAAGATCCAAGAATGACAATTCAACCTGATCCATGATGTTTGTTGTCAGGCCTCGAACGATGAGCCATCATGGCGCCCATGACCGCCGCAAAACCCAGTCCGTCCCAAGCTTTCCCGCCCCTGGACCCAAAAGCGGCCAAGCCCTACTACCGCCAGATCTACGACCGCTTTCGCGGCGCCATTGCCGGCGGCCTGCTCAAGCCCGGTGACCGCATCCCTTCAGCACGCGCACTGACGCAGGAACTCGGCCTGGCCAGGGGCACGATTGACACCGCGTACTCACTGCTGGCGGCCGAGGGCTACATCCAGGCCCGCGGCCAGGCCGGCACCGTGGTGACGCCGGGCCTCAAGCCGCGCTCGCCGGTTGCCAGCGAAGCGCCATCCAGCGACATTCCAGCCACCAGCTTTCGCCCCGATTCGATCCTGCCCTTCCAGATGGGCTTGCCCGCCCTCGACGCGTTTCCGCGCAAGATCTGGGCGCGCCTGGGCGCACGTTGTGTGCGCGCCATGCAGCCGTCCGACATGGTTCACCCCTCCGTCTACGGCCTGCCGGCACTGCGGGCCGAAATCGCCGCCTACCTTCACGTCTCACGCGGGATCAACTGCGCGCCGTCCCAGGTCTTCGTGACATCGGGCTACCGCCACACCATCGAGCTGATCGGCCACGCCCTGCTGAAAGCCGGCGACCGCGTCTGGCTGGAAGACCCCGGCTACCCGCCCACGCGGGAGCTGCTCAAGCACATGGCTATGACGGCCGTCCCTGTGCCGGTAGACCGCGAAGGCATGGTGGTTGCCGACGGCATCAAGGCAGCGCCCCGTGCGCGCGCGGCCGTGGTCACGCCTGCGCACCAAAGCCCGCTGTGCGTGTCGTTATCGCTGCCTCGTCGCCTGGCGCTGCTCGACTGGGCGGCGCGCAACCAGGCCTGGATTGTGGAAGACGATTACGACGGCGAGTACCGCTATGTCAGCCGCCCACTGCCTGCTTTAAAAAGCCTGGACCGCGATGGCCGCGTGCTCTACGCGGGCACCTTCAGCAAAGTGCTGTTCCCGGGCATCCGGCTGGCCTACTTGGTCGTGCCGCCCGAGCAGGTCGAGCGTTTTGAGCAGATCAGCCAGGCGCTTGCCGGCGGCAGCCCGCAGCTCACGCAGGCCATCGTCACCGCCTTCATCACCGAAGGGCACTTCGCGCGCCATATCCAGCGCATGCGCAAGCTCTACGCCGAGCGGCGCGAAGCCACCGCCGCAGGCCTGGAAAGCGTGCTGGGCAAACACCTGCGGATTGACGCCCAACCCGGCGGCATGCATTTGATCTTGCGGCCGCAAGCCAAACGATCGGATCGCCGGCTGGTGGCGCGCATGCGGGAAGAAGGGCTGTATGCCGAAGCCTTGACGGATTGGTCATTGGGCAGCGGCGGCGCCCCGGCATTGCTTCTGAATTTCACGAACATTGACTCCCAGCGCATTGCGGAGAATCTGGGCAAGCGCATCCTGAAGCTGCTATGACCATGGCCTAGTACATAAGGTAGATCATGGACCTTCCTGAATAGGCCAAGATGCAAGACGATTGAGTCCTCCAATCACCATTCATTCAAGGACTCATCATGACCCAGCGCATCGACTACACCAAGGCATCGCCCGAAGGCTACAAGGCTTTCACAGGCGTGTACCTCTATCTTCAAAAATGCGGCCTTGCACACGACCTGCTTGATCTGGTGAAACTGCGGGCTTCGCAAATCAACGGCTGTGCATTTTGCATCGACATGCATTCCCGCGACCTGCTCAAGCACGGCGTGACGGCAGGCAAACTGGCCCTGGTGCCCGTGTGGCGTGAAACGGGTGAGCTGTTTACCCCGCGCGAACGCATTGCACTCGCCTGGACGGAAACCGTCACCCACGTGGCTGAAACGCGTGTGCCCGACGCCGACTATGAAGCTGCTGCCGCCGAGTTCAGCGACAAAGAACTCGCCGACCTCACCTACACGATCGCATTGCTCAACGCCTTCAACCGGCTGGGCGTGAGCTTTCGCACCGCTCCTTCGGCTGCCGCTCCAGCCAAAGCCTGAGGCCCGACATGGCATGGCTACTACTCGGCATCGCCGGTTTGCTGGAGATCGCCTTCGCCTTCGCGATGAAGTCATCTGAAGGTTTCACACGGCTGGTACCAGCGCTGCTTACCGTCGCCACCGGCATGTCCAGCGTCTTTCTGCTGTCGGTGTCGCTGCGCACATTACCTGTGGGCACAGGCTACGCCGTCTGGACGGGCATTGGCGCGGCAGGCACCGCGATTGTGGGCATGGTGCTGCTGGGCGACTCGGCTGCGCCGCTGAGGCTGCTGTGCATCGCGCTCATATTGGCGGGCGTGATCGGGCTCAAGCTGGTCTCGGGCAGCTGAAGGGAGCCGTACCAAAGCAGCGGGTCTTTCACGACCCAGGCTGTGCGGCGCGGCGGGCATGGGTTTATCCTCAGCTTTTGCATCAGCGCAACCAGGAGCCACCATGCCCGGCAACCCGCACGCCCCCTGCGACGAAGGCATCATTCGCGCCCAAGCGAAGAAAAACGGCAGCAGCGCGCCGCACCCCGGCTTCGCGCTGGCCGCCACAGTGCTGGGCTCGTCCATGGCCTTTATTGACGGCTCGGTCGTCAACATCGCCCTGCCCGCCATCCAGCGCGATCTGACAGGCGGCTCAGCCGACGGGCTGGCGGCCATGCAGTGGGTGATCAACGCCTATCTGCTGGCGCTGGGCTCGCTGGTGCTGGTGGGCGGCTCGCTGGGCGACCGCTTTGGCCGCCGCAAAATTTTCATCCTCGGCATCGCGATCTTCACGGCGGCCTCCGTCGCCTGCGGCTTTGCGCCAGGCCCGCTGGCGCTGATTGCGGCACGCGCGCTGCAAGGCATGGGCGCGGCGCTGCTGGTGCCGGCCAGCCTGGCCATCATCGGCAATGTGTTTGAGGGCGAGGCGCGCGGCAAGGCCATAGGCACCTGGGCGGCGTGGGCCGCGATCACCGGCGCGGCCGGGCCGGTGCTGGGCGGCTGGCTGGTCGACGCGGTGTCCTGGCGGGCGATTTTCTTTTTGAACGTGCCCATGGCGGTGGCCACGGTGTGGCTGGCGCTCTATGCCGTGCCCGACAGCCGCGACCCCGACGCGCCACAACAGCTCGACTGGCTGGGCGTGCTGCTGGTGGCCGGCGGGCTGGGCGCCCTCACCTACGGCCTCACGCTGGCGCCTGAGCGCGGCTGGCAGGCGGGTGGTGTGCTGGGCTTTATCGCGCTGGGTGCGGCGCTGCTGGTGGCGTTCGTGGTTGCGCAGGCTCGCACGCGTGCGCCCATGATGCCGCTGGGCCTCTTCAAGTCGCGCGACTTTGTAGGCACCAATTTGCTCACGCTGCTGCTGTACTTTGCGCTCAGCGGTGCGCTGTTCTTTCTGCCCTTCATATTGATAGGCGCCTTTAAATACTCCGCCACCGCAGCCGGGGCCACGCTGCTCCCGCTGTCGCTGCTGCTGGGCTTTTTATCGTCCAGCACCGCCAAGCTGACGGAGCGCTTTGGCGCGCGGCGCATGCTGATGGCCGGGCCGGCCGTGGCGGCCGCCGGTTTTGCGCTGCTGGCTTTGCCCGGCGTGGGCTGGTCTTATTGGGCGGGCTTCTTCCCCGCCATGGTGGTGCTGGGCCTGGGCATGACGATTGCCGTCGCGCCGCTCACCACCACCGTCATGAACGCGGTGCCCACCGCCCACGCCGGCATTGCCTCAGGCATCAACAACGCCGTGGCACGCGTCGCCGGCCTGCTGGCTGTGGCGGTGCTGGGCGTGGTGTTTGCCATTAGCCTGCAAGGGCCGGTGCAGGCGGCGCCGCCTGAGGTGCTGATTAACGCGTTTCGCTGGGTGGTGCTCGGCTGCGTGCTGTGTTCGCTGGGGGCGTCGGCGTGTGCGCTGCTGTTTCTGGCGCCTGAGGCGCGGCCTGCGAGAGAAAGAACTTGACCAATCCAACGAAGCCAGGATGATTGCTTAGGCTATTAAAGGAGGCAGCATGAAAAGTTTCTTCAAGTGGGGGGCTATTGGGATCATTGGCCTGCTTGCGGTCTTATGGTCACTCAATAGCAACGAATCAGAGAATCGCTGGATAACTTTGTATGTTCTATTAGGAATTAGTGCTTATCAAGGAATGAGGATCTTTGAGGACTACAAACGTCAATCCCTGGAATTGCTCACACAAATTGAGCAGCGGGTTTATAAACTCTCTCAGCAAGTAGATGACTACAGCCCTGTTTGGGAAGAGCTTTTGCAAGAAGCTCGAAGTCGCGCACCTAAAGCGTCTGAGTAATGGCATCTAGCTATACAGGCAAAATAGGCCGTACGCCCGAGGCTTAAACTTGCGGCTTCAGGCGGCAACGCAAAGCCTGCTTCCAACGCAGGCAATGGCTTGCGCCCCGCCCTCTCCCACACCCTCCTCCACACCCACCCATGCCATTTTCCTCACTGGGCTTTTCGCCCGCGCTGCTGCCCGCACTGATGCGCGCCATGGAGGAACAGGGCTACATCGCCCCCACCGCCATCCAGTCAGCCGCCATCCCCGCCATTCTTGAAGGACGCGACGTGCTGGGCTCGGCGCAAACGGGCTCTGGCAAGACCGCGGCGTTTTCGCTGCCGCTGCTGCAGCAACTGGTCAATGCGCCTGCGCCTGACGGCCGCCAGCACCGGCCGGTGCGCGCGCTCATCCTCGTGCCCACGCGTGAGCTGGCGGCGCAAGTCGGTGAGGCGATTGTTGGGTTTGCCAAATACCTGCCTCAACGGATCAAGGTCGCCATCGTGTTCGGCGGCGTCTCCATCAACCCGCAGATGATGAACCTGCGCGGCGGCGCCGACATCGTCGTCGCCACGCCCGGGCGCCTGCTCGACCTGATCGATCACAACGCTTTAACGTTGACCAACACCGGCACACTGGTGCTCGACGAAGCCGACCGCTTGCTAGACCTCGGCTTTGGCGAAGAACTCAATCGCATCCTGGCCCTGCTGCCAGCCAAACGCCAGACGCTGTTCTTCTCAGCCACCTTCCCACCCGCCATTGAAGCGCTCGCGTCCAGCCTGCTGCGCAACCCGCTGCGCGTTGAAGTCGCACCCGTAGAGCAAGCCGTACCCGACATCACCCAGCGCGCCATCGAAGTCGACGCACCCCGCCGCACCCAGCTGCTGCGCCACCTGGTGCAAACCGAAAAATGGGAACGGGTATTGGTCTTCGTAGCCACCAAACACGCCGCAGAAATCGTCGCCGACAAGCTGCGCAAGGTAGACATAGAAGCCGAACCCTTCCACGGCGAACTCAGCCAGGGCAAACGCACACAAGTGCTGCAAGACTTCAAGATCAAAGCCGTGCAAGTCGTCGTAGCCACCGACGTCGCCGCCCGCGGCATCGACATCGCCCAAATGCCGGTAGTGGTGAACTACGACCTCCCCCGCTCAGCCACCGACTACACCCACCGCATAGGCCGTACCGGGCGGGCGGGTGAATCGGGACTGGCGGTGAGTTTTGTGAGTGCGGCTACCGAGGCGCATTTCCACCTCATTGAAAAACGCCAGGGCATCAAGGTGGCACGTGAGCAGGTGGCGGGGTTTGAGCCGGTGGAGGTGGTGGCACCGAATCCGGCCGATCCCGCGGGGACCGGCGGTATCAAAGGGAAGCGGCCTAGCAAGAAGGATAAGTTGCGGGCTGCGCAATCTTCGGGTGATCACTAGCGCCTCGTTGTCTGCCTTGGAGGGAAGCTTGCGCCTTGCCGGGGCATGGCTGAGCTTGATGCCCCCCCGAATTTTCCCTCACCTCTGAGCGGGTTCGACTACTTGAGCGCTGATCGTTGCAGTGAACTAGCAAAAACAGCTTTGTCGAACTAGTCATTGAAAGCGTATGAAGAAGCAAACACTATTGCCCTGTGATGAGGGGAACAGATCGTTTGAATATGCCCTCGATCATCGCCAACTTTCTGCGTATATCGGCTACTGAGGTCTTGTTGCACCGCAGCAAGAAATCCGACCAAATGCACTACCTATAGCGTTTTTAAAAATACCGCACACCATATGTGGTGTGTCTGGTATATTGTCGTCATAGGAAATTCCGCCTATTGGAGGCCCCCATGATCGACCGCACGAGAATAGAAAAAGAAGCTCGACGCCTGCAGTTCGAGATTTGGCATCAGCGACACATGCTCTTCAAGCTTGGAGTACCGCCGCCGCATTTGATGTTCACGCCGGCGATCGCCGCGCAAGTGCTGCAAGTTAGTCTGAATGAAATCCCACGCATTGAGTCAGGCCAAGCAGGCTTTGAGGTAGCTGGAACCCTAGATCGCAGTCGGGGCATCATTACGGTCTCTAAGATTTTTAGTTCTCAAGTACGGCGGTTCACTGCGGCGCACGAACTCGGACACTATTCCCTACACAGGCAATTAGGAAACTATGGTGCGGTTCATCGCGACCGACCAATTTTTGGAC
>Ga0307513_10007101_pt1 | contig 14564 bp, 18 predicted proteins | sample 15_EM_MG_FD_202174 | JGI IMG/M metagenome (GOLD analysis project Ga0307513, IMG submission 202174) | Populus trichocarpa ectomycorrhiza microbial communities from riparian zone in the Pacific Northwest, United States - 15_EM | ecosystem: Host-associated > Plants > Roots > Unclassified | place... | reverse complement strand
CGACGGGTTCCGCCGGGGACGGGGACGGTGTAATCGACGCGTTCCCAGGTGAAAACCTTGCGGTCAGCGAAGGAAGCCTTGTCCCTAACCTCGGACTTGGCTTCGATGCGCTTGGGGGCCTTCTTCTTCTGGTCGAGGGCAGCGTTGAGCTTAGCGTTCTCCTTCGTCTCCTGAGCGAACACGGAGAAGCCAATACCATCAAGCGACGGTCCCTAGAAATGCCCCTTTGATCAGAAACTCTGACAGAAAACGGTATGGTCGCTGCAGAATGACTCACCTGGAGGTACCGGATAACAATAACCTGAGTAGCCATGAAGAAGAAGAACCAGCCAACGAGAACGAGGAAGTTCCTTCTCCACAAATCGTTTACATTCAACGCAAATCCGGCCCTGATATAATCCGATCCACTGATAACGCTCGACCCCGGCTGAGCACCGTAAAGGGTACACGCCTGATTGGGCCCAACGACACTAGGGTACTTGTCCATTCCAGGACCGTTGCGAGGGACGACGTAGGCACCATCACAGACCAGGGAAATCCTCGAGAACTCGTTCTCCATCAGACCCGCCCATGAATATGAAAAGGGGTTGATGTAATAAATCCAGAACAGCCACCTCTTCATCAAGAACTCGGGGATAAGGTATCCAGAGTACTGAATGATGTTGGGAACGAAGATGACAGAGATACGGAAGGCGGTGTCAAAGTCCTGGAAGCACAGACCGAAGGTCCGGAAGAAGCCTTGCATGGTGAGATAGGTGACGTAGGAGAAGAGGTGGAATGTCCAGAAGGCTCCCGCCGAGCGATGAAGACCGGTCATGAAGTAGATGATGACGTTGTAGAGGAAAATGCGAACGGCGGAGAACGGCAGGTCAGAGAGGAAGTTGGCGATTGGGAAGGCGGCACGGCTGTACATGCTGTAGCTCGTCTAAAAGTGGGTAATGGTCAGAACGGCGAGAGGCGCGGTCATCGTTGTCAAGAAAACATACCTGTTTGTTCAATATCGCGCGCCCCATCATCATGAGAGGGATTTCACCGAATGCATCGAAGACGGCAACCAGGACGGCAATGAAGACAACACCTCCACGGGTGAAACCACCGGCAGCGGTCAACGGAAGGTCGAAATAAGCGGCACCAATGACGAGAGCCAAGGTAATCGCAAGACCGAAACTCGTGTACAGCTGGAACCTATCCTGCATCCTCGTCTGGAACTGGCGGATCGTGAGGGCCTTGACCTGTCCGAAGAAACCGAGAGTGTAGGGGCTCCTCTTCGAAACACCCCTCTTCTTGTCGTCGAGAACGGCAGCACGGAAAGCTTCCTGGTCGGCCCTTTCCTCGGCTTGGCGGATCTTGTACTTCTCCAACGAGTCAGTTAGGTCGCCATAGTAGGGAGATGCGCGGAATGCGTGTTCGAGAGCTTCGGGTGTCGATGGGACGTCGTTAGCGGAGCGGCCGGGAGCATACTGGCGTTCGTTGGGATCGGTGCATCCGGTCAGGTAATCGGCAGTGCTCTGACGGGGGAGAGATTTGTAACCGAGACCCTCAAAGTAGGCACGAGCCTCATTTCCGGGTCCGAAGTAGACTTGGCGACCCTTGTCGATGATCAAAATCTTGTCGAAGAGGTCGTAGATGCCCTCTCCCGCCTGGTAGAGCGAAACAAATGTGGTTTGGCCGAGGACGTCGGTCATGACTCTCAGAGATTTTGCGAGATCCAGGGCGGTACTAGCATCCAAACCACGAGTAGAGTTATCCCAGGACTGGACACGAGCGCGGGTGGTCATCATCTCGGCGATGGACACTCGTTTACGTTCTCCACCACTGACACCGCGAACGAACGCATCGCCAACGAGTGTTTGCTTAGTGTGGGAGATGTTGAGCATGCGGAGCAGGAGATCTCTGACTTCGTTGATAAACGCCTGGCGCCGGACGCCGGGGAGACGGCCGTTGGGGCCGGGAGCCTTGGCGGCCAGGGCGAAATCGAGTGTCTGGGCGACGGTCAATGTGGCAATGTGGTGATCATCTGTGATGTGAGGATCGGTGAGCGGATGGCCCGGGGGCTGAGAAACGAAAAAGGCGCTGCTGACCTTCCTGATTGTACACGACCTCGCCCTTGTAGTGCTTGTCCATTTCCGCATTGTCGATTCCAGCGTAACGAACGTCGCCGCTAACTCCGGCATAGGAGGCGCGTTCATTGGCGATCGCCTTGAGGAAGGTAGAGCAACCCGATCCGGGACATCCGAGGACCAAACACATTTCGCCGGGTTTCAAAAGTCCGGAATTCCTAGCGGAAAGATTATGTAAGCGGGGCCGAAGTGAAGCCGAGCGACGGGTTTACGAACCTGTGAATGATTGTACGTGTTGGAGGGGGAGGGGTAAACCTTGCGGGGAGAAAGGTGGCCACGAGAGACCACAGCAGTGTAACCGGGAACAAGAGTGCCCCGAGGATGGCGGCGAAGAACGTGGGGGCATAGATCTAGCACAGACACGGTCAGCTGCGGGAATACAGACCCCGCGTAAAATGGAAAGCTTACTTTGTTGTCTTCCCCTCCGATCCCGGTCACTTGGAGATCTTCCCACGTGACGCCAACGTGCTTGTGTTTTATGCCAGCTGCCTGGCCCGCATCGTTGGAGGAGGTGAGGTACTCGCGGAGGTCGAAGCCCTCCTCAGTGCTGGTGTCTTGGGAGGCATTCTCGACGTCCTTGGGGAGGCGTTTGGGTTGAGGGGTCGACGACTGGCCGGCCCTGGAAAGTTCGCGTTGTAGCTGATTGAATTCGGCCCGTGCTTGGCGGATGTCGACGTGATCCCCGCTTGCTCGCCTAACGTTGTCGTTGAGGGTGGCCAGGGTAGCGGTGTCGGAGACAGGAGTGTCCGTCATTCGGAGGGGTGGGGGTGGGGGTGGGGGGTGAAGTATGGGTACACAGACGGGGGAGGGGGTGTCTGGGTCAATAGCCGACAGGAGGGGAAAATGTCAGTCATGGGCTTTATATAAGGCAAAAACAAGGGTGACCACGCAGCGATTACGATACAGGACTCGGAGTGGGCCATCAGCGCATCACAACTCGGAACCCAAGGTTGAGGCTCTTTGTGGGTTACACCCTCCGATTGGCTCGGTGCACCGCACTCTCAAAGCCCGACCCACTCGTAATGGCCCGTCCTCCGGGGCCGGACGCCTGACTCCCGTGCGATGCAGCAGTCCACACCAGATGCCTGGCGCCTTCGTCATCAGACAGGGAAAATCCATGATGCTTTTTTGGCTCGGCCCGGATCGTCTATGTCGCGTTTTCTGTATTCCCACCGTGGATCGAGCATGTATACATCTTGACCGGCGCATCTAGTATAGCGCACGACGCGATCGCAACATCCGTGCTTGGAATTCAAAGCTTTCCGAGGACTTGAAAGATACCCCGGGCACGGGTGAATCTTCGGGCGCAATACACAATTACCGAGGAACAGCGTATTAGGCTAGCCGCGAAACCCACTCGGACAGCGCCAAACACTTTTCGCAAAACTGCGCCATCGTTACTCACACACAGGTCCAGCGGCCAGTTCAAACGCCCTGGGCCAAGTGTGGGTCGCGTGTGCCCTGTGCCCACTCAGATCCATGACCCACTCGTCGAACGATTTCCCTTAATTTCTTCGGCCCCCGAATCAGTGGAAGCTTCCAGCTGCACAACCTGTCAGCGTCAGGGCCAATCCGCCTTACGCGAGACGGCCGCTGAGACGATCCATATACGTCATAGCCTCGATGCTACCCGCGTGCAAGGTCTGTATCTCCCGCAAGCCTGCGCCCGCGAGCCTCGGCGGATGCGTCTGGAATGCCTGATGCTAACGGCGAGGATCCACCGGCGCGATAAGCAGCAGCGGGAGAAGACAACAAGCGTGTCGCCTGATGGGAAGAGGGCGAGTTTCTCGTTCAGTTTCTCGCTTCATTACATTTGGCATCTATTCATTGGAATCACTCTGATGCGCGAAGTGCTGCTATTGACACACCACCCTGGAGCCTCCAGGGTCACAACAGTCACCCGGTATACAAAACAATCAGAGATCCGTGGCGACTGCACCAGCTCTCGCCCCACGAGCGATACAAAGCGCTCCGGGCCCATCGTCGGAGGGTAATAGTCCGACTAGGACCGGGTCGAGCCGTCTCGGCAGGATCGGGTGCCGATCCAATCACGAGATTGCCGTCTCTTGGCCTCCGTTGTCCACACGTCATCCTCACGCCCTCCCTCTATCCTCTTCCCCTTCATGAGGATGGGTCTTTTCCGGCCGCTGCACCTATTTCTCGTCTTGCTCGCGCTTGCCACGTCTTTGATTGCCACTAGCGCCCAAGATGCCCCCGTCCCGGATTCACCCATGGAAATGATACCGGATCGCGATAACACGCTACCCCCACACCTCAACGGGAAACCGGCTGAAGAACACACCGGCAGGCTTCTCGTGTCGCCAAAGCTCCGGTCGCGGCAACAAGAGGTGACTTGCGCACCGAACTACAGCGTGTGTGACGGGACCCAGCTTTGCTGTCCAGATGGGAACGTCTGTTGTCCAGGTGAGTTCTTGGCGAATAATTTCTGCGGAGGGTGATGACTGTCATGACTCGTATGACTGAGTTTCGGCATCTTCTAGGTGGAACATGCTGTGGCGCTGGGTAGGACTTCTGTATACAATCATGTCACCATGATGTCTCAAACCGTTCCGACTATCCCGAACAGGACATATTGTACGTCCGTGGGGGGCGCAGAAGGTTGCTGCAGGCTCGGTCACATCTGTAACCGAATCGTCAACGACTGCACCGTCGCAGGCCAACAGAGATGTCCCAACGAGAACTTCTGCTGTCGTAAGCACGCTTTCAGTCCGCCTTCTTCCTCACAGGTTCTGATGACGCCTCGGGTCCACCCTAAGCCGTCGGAGATACGTGTTATCGTGATGCAGACAACAACCCTAGATGTTCGTCGAGCGATCTGTCGTCGTCAAGCGGTATCTCTATCATCCCAACTCCAACTTCTCAACCTTCCATCCCTCTCTCGACTCAATGCCAATTAAGACCTGCTCAATCACGACTCGTTTTGCTTAGCCGCAGAAGACGGCTCCCGGCCTCTCATTCACCCCTCAAACGCAAGAGCTGGTTCTGGTAACCCGCGCGCCGGTATCTCAACACCTCGCCGATCACATCAGGGACGGCCACCCAACCAAACGCTGGTTAAGATAACCCTAGTAAGCTTCACCCACGGTATTCTCATACAACCCACCTCACCCCGATCTTTCTCACTAAGCCGACTCCTGTTCACCGCGCGTTCCCCTTCTCCTCAGGTCTTTTCTTGGATTGATGGTGTTTCACTTGTTTGTGTTACGACCGGCACGAGCTGGGCCTTGATGCTGTATTTGCTCTAACTTGACCCTAGGACTACTGTACAATTTGGTGGACTGTATCAGAAACGAATCTCTATTAGTATGTCACAAGGGTCCCAGCTCTTATCGCAAGGTCGGGTATCAGTTCCTTGGCCCCGGTATTAACGGAGGGCGGAATGAAGGACGGAAGCGCCGAAGAAGGGATCTGCAGCTCTGAGGTTGGCGATGCGCTACTTGTCTGGGGGATTGGGAAGGTGTTTTATTGTGAATCAGTCTTGCCTAATTTAGACCCTTACCACATTGGGTGCTGCATGCTAGCCAGGTGCCCGCCACACTTCTCACCGCTGCGCAATCATGGTCAAAGGACCTGGTTATCACAATCACCAGCGCGTCCTCGCCACTAATATCTGCAGCTTGCTCTACAGCCTCTCTTCGGGAAGATACGACGAGATCGCGCCGAGAATCGAATACTGGATCGAATATGCTATCACCGAACAGTTCACAACAGTTGCTGACCTTGTGGGACGAGTCTCGTCCGTGGCATGGAGTTACACCAAATTCCATTCCGACATTTCGCGGTTCTTGAAGGAGTTCCGCGACGCACCCCACCGTTCTGAGAAAGCCAAATCCTTCGTCGACGGACTGTGCCTTCGCATCCTTCGGTGGTTTGCAATTGCTTCGGCGGGTGATTTTACGGGGGATTATAATTGGGTCATTTCTACCGGCGGAGGGGAGGGGTTTACATGCGCAGCGTCGTTCGTGGGCCATCTCGTCGAACGAGGCTTGCTCAGCGATGAACTCGTGCGGCGCCATCTCGTCAAACCATTGACGACCCATTACTTCGAAAAACACAAAGACGACGATGCAACTTATTACAGGACCAGGGCCATCTACCAATTGTTCATCGTCGCAGGAAACGCGTTACTTCAGGGCCTCCTCGAACCTGAGGATGTTCAGGTCTGCTTCGAAGTATTGCATACCTATACCACGATCAACCAAGTGCCGGAACTCGATACAGCGAAATTGGATGTACGGTGTGATTCTCATTTCAGTGCCTCGCATTACGATCTAACTTGTGGACCAGGAATTTCGTGAGATCCATGATACATGGTTGCGGCGCAAAGCGGAGGAAGAACAAGGGAACGGGGCGACCGCCGAAGTCCCAGCGGGAGGGGTTGAGACTTCCGTTGCCTTCGTCCCCCAGGACCTCCCCGTCACTCACACTCCGACTGCTGACGCCCCTTCCTCCCCCATCTTGCAAGCCGAGTCTCTCTCAATGTTGCGGGACTTGGGGTACCCCACCGAGACCTTCGTCGATATCCCACCTACAGCGGTCTCTTCCCCCACGTTAAGCATTTCCACCGTATCCGACCTAACGCCAACGGAATTAGGCGAGGATATCGAAGACGACAATGAAGTGGTCGTTCATCACGATACCTTCTACTTTGAAGATGGAAACGTCGAAATTCTGTGCGGACATACACTCTTCCGGGTTCACTCGACCACGGTCTCATTTTCTTCTCTCAAACTTCGAGACATCCTTTCCCACTCGGCACTCCTCCACGCTCCAACGCCAGAAGGGCGACCTCGGATTACCTTTACCGACACCGCCCAGGATTTTGCGGTGCTGTTGAAGATGATCTATACACCAGGGTAGGTCACTCTTCCTGTTGATGCAAGTTTGGTGAACAGACCATTGACTGGCATCCAGGTTCCCGGCGTGGCGCAAAGTTCTCGAGTTCACGGTGTTCGCATCGCTCCTTCGGATGGCCACCAAGTACGGCTTCTCCGATGTCCGCGAGCAGCTTATCGACAGCATCAAGGAAGCCTACCCTACCAAGTGGGAAGACCCTGGAACCGGGAAAGTTGTCGGCGAGAGCATCTTCGGATTACCCATACCCCATCCCAATGCGGTTTTGAATGTGTTCTTGGAACAGGGCGTCAAGTTCGCATTGCCTATTGCCGCGTACCGAGCCGCCTTGGGCGGTTTCTCCTCTCTGATCAGCGATAAACCCGGCACGGTACTCCCGCGTCTCGCCCTCGCCTTCACAATCCACGGCATGAATGTGATACGGACCCGGTTGGCCCTGTTTGCACATTTGGTTGTATGCAAGATGAGCCTGATGGAGTGCCGCGACAATACGTGCGCTTTGGGAGTTGGTTCAAACCCTGCACCACTGCGGATGGAAGCGCTGAATAAGATCTACTCCGCTATGGTTATGAGGGGCGATGGGGATGTGCTGTTCTCTCGCCTACCGGAAAACGTCGCTTGCGTGAATTGCGCAAAAACATTAGAGAAGGCTCATCACCTTTGGTGTGAGATGACCTGGAAGGAGCTTCCTCGTATGTTTGGGGTCGCGAAGAGCTGGGAAGAGGTTTAGCCCGGTATTGGCTGCATGTAAAGATGGCCCTGATGATTGCTCGTGTAAGTGATTGTGTTGATACGCAGAGAAATATATGTATAGCTGGATACGTTATGGACTAGCTATAAGGCCTAAGGCCAAGGCCCCGCGATCTTCTCTCCCGTTGAGAGACCTTCTCTGTATGAATTGCACAAAATAGTGAACAGGGTACATCATGTTGTCGTCACCGATCTATCTAGGCGTTACTCCCTAGAGTTGGGAAGGAGTTCGATTGAGGTTTGGTCATGCGGAAACGTTTAAATTTAAACAGTTGCTATCTGTCTGATGGGTTGCTCCTGTTTGATGCGGGTTCAGCTTCCCCGCACTCGTAACTTTTACCCCAGGCCATTCCTTGGGTGGGATCACCGGTGCTTACCGAAAGTTAATTATCAGCTATTTTGTGTAGGCCTTCGTTCTCGAACGTCGTGAAGGCGCTCTCACTCAGCCCACCGCGCCGGAGGCTTGGGGTGCGGCCTTACTTTGTTGGGGTCAGGTGTTCGCCACACTTCTCATCAACGCGCGACCATGACCAGTGGACCGGGTTATCACAATCGCCAGCCCGTCCTCGCGGCGAATATCTGCAATTTACTCTGCAGCCTCTTTTCGTCAAATTATGACGAGATCGCACCGAAGATCGAATACTGGATCGAATATGCTATCGCCGAACAGTTCACAACGATTGACGACCTTGTGGAACGAGTCTCGTCTGTGGCATGGTACCATTCCGGTTCCCACTCCGACATTTCGCGGTTCTTGAAGGAGTTCCGTGACGCACCTCACCGTTCTAAGGGAGCCAAATCCTTCGTCGACGAGCTGTGCCTTCACATTCTTCGGTGGTTTGCAATCGCTTCAACGGATAACTTTCCGGGGGAGTACATTCATGATCGGAACATTTCTGTTGGTAGAGGGGAAGGGTTTATATGCGCGGCGTCGTTCGTGGGTCACCTCATCGAACGCGGCTTGTTTAGTGACGAACCCGTCCGGCGCCATCTTGTCAAACCGTTGACGACCCACTACTTCGAAGAAAACCGATACGACGCTCCAACTCATTACAGGACCAGAGCAATCTACAAACTGTTCACCGTCGCAGGAAACACGTTACTCCAGGGTCTTCTCGAACCTGAGGATGTCCAAACCTGCTTCAAGATATTCGATATCCGCACCTGGGTCAAGCAGGACAATCGTGAATACTCATCACCTTTGCCGGAATTTGATAAGACGAGATTTGATGTACGGTGTGATTCCCCTCTCGATATTTCGCATTATGATCTAACTGGTGGACCAGGAACTTCGTGAGATCCATGCTACATGGTTGCGGCGCAAAGAGGAGGAAGAACAAGGGAATGGGGCGACCACTGAAGTCCCGATGGGAGAGGTTAAGACTCCCGTCGCCTTCATTCCCCAGGATCTCCCCCCCACTCACACTCAGAGCGTCGACGTCCCTCCCTCCCCCGTCTTGCAGGCCATCGAACCTCTCTCAATGTTGCGGGGCATAGAGTACCCCTCCGAAACCTTCGTCAATATTTTACCTACAGCGGCCTCTTCCCCCACGTTAAGCATTTCCACAGTATCCGACCTAACGCCAACGGAATTAAGCGAGGATAGCGGAGACGACAACGACGTGGACATTCATCACGACACGTTCTACTTCGAAGACGGAAATGTCGAAATTATGTGCGGACACACACTCTTCCGGGTTCACTCGACTACGGTCTCGTTTTCTTCTCCCAAACTTCGAGATATCCTTTCCCAGTCGGCACTCCTCCGCGCCCCGGCGCCTGAGGGACGACCTCGGATTACCGTCACAGACACCGCCCAGGATTTCGCGGTGTTGCTGAAGATGATCTACACACCAGGGTAGGTCTATCCTCCTGTTGATGTAAGTTCGGTGAACAGACCATTGACTGTCGGTCAGGTTCCCAGCATGGCGCAAGGTTCCAGAATTCACAGTGTTCGCATCACTCCTTCGGATGGCCACCAAGTACGGTTTCTCTGATGTCCGCGAACAACTTGTCGATAGTATCAAGGGTGCCTACCCTACCGAGTGGGAAGGCCCTGGGACTGGGAAAGTTGTTGGCGAGGACGTCTTCGGATCTCCCATACCCCATCCCAATGCGGTTTTGAATGTGTTCATGGAACAGGGCGTCAGGTTCGCATTGCCTTTTGCCGCGTACCGAGCCGCCCTAGGTGGTTTCTCCTCTCTGATCAGCGACAAACCCGGCACGGTACTCCCACGTCTCGCCCTCGCCTCCACGGTCTACGGCATGAAGATGATACGGGTTGCGTTGGCCGAGTTTGCACATTCGGTTGTGTGTCAAATGAGCTTGAAGGAGTGCCGCGACAATACGTGCGCCGCGAACGTTGTTTCAAGCCCTCCACGATTGCGGATGGAAGCGCTGAATAAGATCTACGACGCCATGGTTTCGGAGGGGCGCGAAGGCGATGTGTTATTCTCTCGTTTACTGGAAAACGTTGTTTGCGTGGACTGCGCAAGGACACCGGAACAAGCTTATCACCGTTGGTGTGAGATGATCTGGAAGCAACTTCCTCGCATATTTGGGGTTGGGAACAGTTGGGAAGAGGTTCAGCTCGATATTGGCCGGATGGAAAGTTGGTCCTGATCATTGTTCATGTAGGTGATTGTGTTGACACGCGGAGAGTTACGTGTAAAATTGGATACATTATGAACTAGCTATAGGGTCTTGTTATCTTCTCTCTCGTTGAGAAAGTTTCTCTGTAGATTGCACGAAACTATGAACAAGGTTCTCGTTTGTCACCGACCTTCATTTACCCCTTATCACCTCGGGGTCTCCCCTACCTCAATTAATGTTTAGTTCGACCAATTACATCACGATGCACCAACAAAGTCGGAGAAGGAGGAGATAGTGAATGAGAGGAAAGGAAATGGCTGGGGAGACGGATTTGTCAAAGTGTCGCAAACTCAAACGCCCCAGTGGATGGGACACGTCCACCACAGACAATGATTAGTATACATCTACGCCAACGCCTATACCACCCAATAGAACCTGCAGTATGTAATGTATAAGATAGGTACAACCGCCTCTGCACAATCAACAAAAACGGGAGGCTATGAAAAAGGTTCGTCGTGATTACCGGCAATGATTTATCTGGGTGTTACTAGTCCCAGCCCTTACCGCAAGGTCGGGTATCAGTTCCTTGGTCCCGGTATTAACGGAGGGCGGGAACGAAGGACGGAAGTGCTGGAGAACGGATCTGCAGTTCTGGCGTTGGCGATGCGCTACTTGCCTGGGGGAATTGGAAAGGAATTTAACTGAGGGTCGGTGATGCGTAACTTGGACGGCTACCACCTATCTGTTGGGTTACTCGGCCTGGCAGCATATCTGGCGCTGTATGCTAGCCAGGCGCCCGCCACACTTCTCATCACTGCGCAATCATGACCAATGAGTTTGGTTATCACACTCGCCAGCCCATCCTCGCCGCGAACATCTCCGACTTGCTCTGCAGCCTCTCTTCAGCAAGGTACGACGAGATCGCTCCGAGGATCGAATACTGGATCGAATATGTTATCACCGAACAGTTCACGACGGTTGACGACCTTGTGGAACGAGTCTCGTCCGCAGTGTGGCGGAATAACCCTGATTCCCACTCCGACGTCTCGCGGTTCTTGAGGGAGTTCCGCGACGCTCCTCACCGTTCCACAGGAACCAAATCCTTCGTCGACGGGCTATGCCTTCACGTTCTTCAGCGGTTTGCAATTGCTTCAACAGATTCCTTTCGGGGGACTTGGGAGGAGAGTATCTCGATTTGTGGGGGGGAAGGGTTTATACGCGCGGCGTCGTTCGTGGGTCATCTCATCGAACGCGACTTGCTTAGCGACGAACTCGTGCGGCGCCATCTCGTCAAACCATTGACGACCCACTACTTCGAAAAAAACAAATACGACGATGCAACTCATTACAGGACCAGAGCCATCTACCAACTGTTGATCGTCGCAGGAAATACGCTACTTCAGGGCCTCCTCGAACCTGGGGATGTCCAGGTCTGCTTCGAGATATTGCATACATATACCACGATCAACCAAACGCCGAAACTCGATGCGACGAAATTGGATGTACGGTGTGATTCTCATTTCGGTGCCTCGCATTATGACCTAACTTGTAAACCAGGAACTTCGTGAGATCCATGCTACATGGTTGCGGCGCAGAGAGGAGGAAGAACAAGGGAACGGGGCGACCGCCGAAGTCCCAGCGGGAGGGGTTGAGACTCCCGTTGCCTTCGTCCCCCAGGACCTCCCCGTCACTCACATTCCGGCTGTCGACGCCCCTTCCTCCCCCGTCTTGCAGGCCGGGTCTCTCTCAATATTGCAGGACATAGAATACCCCTCCGAAACCTTCGTCGATATCCAATCTACGGCGGTCTCTTCCCCCATGTTAAACATCTCCACCGTATCCGACCTAACGCCAACGGAATTCAGCGAGGATATCGAAGACAACAGCGACGTGGTCATTCATCACGACACGTTCTACTTCGACGATGGAAACGTCGAAATTGTGTGCGGACACACGCTCTTCCGGGTTCACTCGACCACGGTCTCGTTTTCTTCTCCCAAACTTCGAGAGACCCTCTCCCAGTCGGCCCTTCTCCATGCTCCAACGCCAGATGGGCGTCCTCGGATCGCCGTTACCGACACCGCCCAGGATTTTGCGGTGCTGTTGAAGATGATCTATACACCAGGGTAGGTCTCTCTTCTCGTTGTTGCGAGTTCGGTGAACAGATCGTTGACTGGCAACCAGATTTCCGGCATGGCGCAAAGTTCTAGAGTTCACGGTGTTCGCATCACTCCTTCGGATGGCCACCAAGTACGGCTTCTCCGATATCCGCGAGCAGCTTATCGACAGCATCAAGGAAGCCTACCCTACCAAGTGGGAAGACCCTGGAGCTAGGAAAGTTGTCGGCGAGAGCATCTTCGGATTACCCATACCCCATCCCAATGCGGTTTTGAATCTATTCCACGAACAGAGGGTCAAGTTTGCATTACCTATTGCTGCCTACCGAGCCGCCCTTGCCGGTTTTTCCTCTCTGATCAGCGATAAACCCGGCACGGTACTCTCGCGTCTCGTCCTCGCCTCCACATTCCGCGGCATGGAGGCGATACAGATCCGGTCGGCTCTTTTTGCACATTTACTTGTATGCAACATGAGCTTGAGGAGGTGCCGTGACAATACGTGCGCTGTGAATGTTGGTTTAAACCCTGCAGAACTGCGGATGGGAGCGCTGAATAAGATCTATTACGCTTTGGTTCTGGGGGACAAAGGGGATGTGTTGTATTCTCGCCTACCGGAAAACATTGTTTGCGTGGACTGCGCAAAAATAACGGAAAGTGCTTATGGCCTTGGGTGCGAGATTACCTGGAAAGAACTTCCTCGCGTATTTAGGGTCGCGAAGAGTTGGGAAGAGGTTTAGCCCGATGATAGCTGCTTGTAAAGATGGCCCTGATCATTGTGTTGATACGCAGAGAATTACATGTCAAGTTGGATACGTCATGGACTAGCTATAGGGCCCCGCGATCTTCTCTCCCGTTGGGAATCCTTCTCTGTATGAATTGCACAACACTGTGAACAAGGCACATCATGTTGTCGTCACCGATTTATCTGGGCGTTATTCCCTAGAGTTGGGAAGGAGTTTGATTGAGGCTCGCCGGTCATGCGGAAACGTTTAAATTTAAACGGTTGCCATCTGTCTGATGCCGGGTTGCTCCCGTTTACCAATGCGGATCCCCCCCCGCGTTCGCAACTTTTACCCCACCGGCCCATTCCTTCAAGGTGGGATCACCGGGGCTCACCGAAAGTTAATTAGTAGCTGTTTGGTGTAGGCTCTTGTTCTCGAACATCGTGAAGACTCTCTCACTCAGCCCACTGCGCATCTGGCGCTGGGCGCCGGAGGCCTGGGGTGCGGCCTTACTTTGTTAGGGCCGGGCGTTTGCCGCACTTCTCATCATCACGCGATCATGACCGGTGGACCGGGTTATCATAATCGCCAGCCCGCCCTCGCCACGAATATCTGCAACTTGCTCTACAGCCTCTCTTCGGGAAGATACGACGAGATCGCGCCGAAGATCGAATACTGGATCGAATATACTATCACCGAACAGTTCACGACGGTTGACGACCTTGTAGAGCGAGTCTCGTCTATAGCATGGAGCGGTTCCGGTTCCCACCCCAACATTTCGCGGTTCTTGAAGGAGTTCCGCGATGCACCCCACCGTTCTGAGGGTGCCAAATCCTTCGTCGACGAGCTGTGCCTTCACATTCTTCGGTGGTTTGCAATCGCTTCAACGGATAACCTTCCGGGGGATTACTATCAGAACATTTCTGTTGGTAGAGGGGAAGGGTTTATACGCGCGGCGTCGTTCGTGGGTCACCTCATCGAACGCGGCTTGCTTAGCGACGAACTCGTACGGCGCCATCTCCTCAAACCATTGACGACCCACTACTTCGAAGAAAACAAATACGACGATGCAACTCATTACAGGACCAGAGCAATCTACAAATTATTCATGGTCGCAGGAAACACATTACTCCAGGGTCTTCTCGAACCTGGGGATGTCCAAACCTGCTTCCAGATATTCGATATCCGCACCTGGGTCAACCAGGGCGGTCGCCAATATCCATCACCTTTACCGGAATTTGATAAGACGAGATTTGATGTACGGTGTGATTCTCGTTTCGATATATCGCATTGTGATCTAACTGGTAGACCAGGAACTTCGTGAGATCCACGCTACATGGTTGCAGCGCAAAGAGGAGGAAGAACAAGGGAACGGCGCGACCGCTGAA
>Ga0307513_10007099_pt1 | contig 14565 bp, 17 predicted proteins | sample 15_EM_MG_FD_202174 | JGI IMG/M metagenome (GOLD analysis project Ga0307513, IMG submission 202174) | Populus trichocarpa ectomycorrhiza microbial communities from riparian zone in the Pacific Northwest, United States - 15_EM | ecosystem: Host-associated > Plants > Roots > Unclassified | place... | reverse complement strand
GCATTATTTTTTATTATTAAATATAAACTTCAGATTCAGATTCTCCATCTCTAAAAGTACTTTGTAACATATTTTCAATATGGTATCACTACTAGTTGTGCAGATAATAAAATATAGATTGGGTGTTCTAGTGGTTGCCATGCTGAGCCGCATCAGGGGACAGAGCCGGAACCCCGTAAAATACGTTACACCACTACCCAGAAAACCTAAGTCAAATACCAACTTAACGAAAAACAAAATGCTAGGAATGGAGAGCGAGAATATGACAATATGACTAAGTCTAATTAGAACCCTATACCAAGAAACGTGTCAAAATATGAATAAATAGTAAACCTATAAGATAAGAAACTAGAAAAAGACCTAGCCAACCCCTTTTTACATCAAAATCTGGCCTACACCAACCCCCGAGCTATACAAGAATTTATTTAGTAACGGGAAATGGAGGGGGTGGGGAAAGGGCGGAGGACGAATGAGAAGGGCGAGACAGAGCACCGGTCGAGCGCAGACTGGAGGATTGGTTACTGGTTGTCAGGGCGGGTCTTAGTTTTTCTTAAGCGGTGGAAGATCGTTCGGGGTCGGATGGAAAGAAGCCGGGGCCTCCGGGGCGGGTGGGCTGAGGGGCCGGGATCTGTGGATCCGGAAATAGAATCCTCGGGGTCGAATAGCCTTAGACGCCGAGCGCGGGCCACCGGTGGAAACTCAGGTTGACCATTGAAGTCTGTATCGTCCGTATCCGGGTCAGGAGATCTGAGCTGTGTCTCCGCCGCAGACTCATCCGTAGGCCAAGCGGAGGGCACGGGGGAGGCCTGGTCACTATGATCGGCTTTGCCGGGACCAACATCGTTCCATTCCCGTAGAATTCTCACAACACCATCATGTCCTCCGAGGACAGCGAGCGATAGTGGGTCTTGGTTCCACTTATCTAGCCTAGTGTGGAGGACGCCATTCCGTTCTAAAAGCATCCTGACTACCCCTTCATGTCCATGTTTCGCAGCCCACGAGAGTGGCGTTCGGCCATACTTGTTGTCTATGGGGTCGGGATTGAGGTCCTCTCGTTCCAAAAGTATCTTCACAACCCCCTCATGGCCATTCGATGCGGCCCACAAGAGCGGCGTCTGACCAAGTGGGTGGTCGGCAAGGTTGGGGTTGACATCCTTTCTTTCCAAAAGTATCCTTACGATCCCCTCATTCCCTTCCCCAGCCGCCAACGAGAGGGGTGTTCGCCCATTCTCGGTGTCTACATCAGGGTTGACGTCCTTTCGTTCCAAAAGCATCTTCGCGACCCCCTCATTCCCGTTCATAGCGGCCCACGAGAGCGGTGTCCGGCCAGTCCAGCTGTCTACAAGGTCGGGATTGATGTCCTTTCGTTCCAAAAGCATTTTTACAACCCCCTCATGCCCATTCTTTGCAGCCAACGTGAGTGGCGCCTGGCCATACTTGGTGTCCACATGATTGGGATTGACGTCCTCTCGTTGCAGGAGCATCTGTACTACTGCCTCATGCCCATTCGCAGCGGCAAATAATAGTGGAGTCTGACCAGATATGGTGTTTGCACGATCGGGATTGACGTCCTTTCGTTGTAAAAGCATCTGTACTACTACTGCATACCCGTTCTCGGCTGCAAACGATAGTGGTGTCCGGCCGTCTTGGGAGTGCGCAAGGTCGGGATCGATGTCCTCATGTTCCAAAAGCGTCTTTACTACCCCTTCACGACCCATGAGAGCGGCCCACATGAGTGGCGTCCAGCCATCTTTGATCCCTGCTTGGTTGGGATCGACGTCCTCTCGTTCTAGAAGCATCCGTACTACTCCATCACGTCCCATCATAGCAGCTTGCGTGAGCAGCACCAAGCCAACTCCCCCTACTCCTTGGCTAAGATTGACATCCTCTTGTTCCAAAAGCATCCTCACTACTTCCTCACGTCCCGTCATAACGGCAAACGCAAGTGGTGTCCCACCATTTTCGCTATCTACTTGGTCGTGATTGACGTCCCCGCATGCCGAGAGCTCTTTTACTTTGGCCCCCTGCCCTCTTACAGCTTCCTTAGCGCGAGTTCTACTTTCCGCCCAGGCGACTAGATTAACCTCAAATTCCTTCGCTTCCGATGTGGCAGCTATTGCGTCAATCATCCCGCGTAATGCCACCTTGCCGAGTCCTATAAAATGTTTAAGTCCTCCCCTCGCATCTAAATAAGGGCAGCAGCGCCTACCTTTATCTTTGTTCAACTTCAGTAGTTGAATAGATATATGCCCCTTGAGATATATTTCGAAAAACCTCTGTGCGAGTAATTTGACCTTCTGCGTCATCCCCCTTTTTGTGTGCACCCCCCAGTAAAAGGACGCATATTCTAGAAGAGGCATTGTTGAGGGCGCCGAGTCGAGAGTTAGTGAAAGATCCCTGACAGATTTAAAATTAAGATATGTCAAGCAAGCCTCGGCAATTGCTGAGTGGGAGCTACGGAACAGGGTAGGATCACTTGAGAGATATTCTTTCAGAGTGAAGTGCACTAGTCGGACTATAGACGAAGACGCCTCGAACTTGAGAAGACCCAGACATGACGATAGGAGTGTCCGTAATGCAGGAATGGTTTCTGGATCGAGATCTGTGGATCCTCTCTCCACCCCTAGGGCATGGCAGAGCTCCTCGGCCCGTAATGGCCTTTCCGAATATAACACCCACATCAATGCCTTCAGCCCGAGAAATGGCCTAGTTCCCTTCTGTGCCAACAGCCGCCTTAGAGTTACCGTGTAAGCATCGCCTAGTCCATTACCTCGAGCCATCTCTCCTAGTTTCCTTCTTCTCTGACCAATTGTCACCTCCCCCAGAATGGCCTCGATGTTAAGCGAAGCGAGGAGGAATCTACCGCAACATTTGGTAAGTATAGATTATCGATAGAGGGGGGACGCCAACGCACATATTTGACATCTTGTCCAGAACCGTTCTCACAATTTCCGCCCGTAAACCATCGTTCATCGCCTCTGGGATATCATCTCCATCCAACCTCGTCACCACATAGCTCCTGACATCATCCTGGCTAGGGCTGATTAATATCGCAACCGCCTTGGCAAAATATCTTTCAATATGTTCCCACACATAGGGCCTCCCTGTGAGGAATATGCGCGCCGTAGGAGACTCCCGAACAACATCTGCTAGCAAATAAAGAAGGTCCAGAAGACTTTTTGGCTGGCATTCGTCTAGCGCATCAATACAGATGAAAGCTTTAGGTGACGAAGCAATCGCGATCTTCAACATTCGCACTAGATCCGGAAGTAGGGGCCTTCTCCCCCCTCGAAATGCCTCCCGTATATCGCTCGGGATCTCCCTGCCTACCAGTCTTCTCAAAATCGCTCCCATCATGTTGGCGACTGTCTGCTCCTGTTGAGCATTGTAGTCGCAGTAAAACCATGCAACAACTAAACCTTCCTGCCTTGCCTGATCGCACAACCTGTCAATTACTAGGGAACTAGGATTTCTAGACGTTAGTGGTATACCCTTCTTTGAAAAAAATCCGGTCGCTTACCTCAGATGTGTCTTGCCCACTCCAGGATCTCCGAAGCAGAACAAGACAGCCTTATCAGCTCCTCCTTCGCCACCCCTCCAGTCCCGAAACTCGCTGGTTTCAAAAAGCCAATTCCCGACACCTTCCAGCCGGTTGGTGCGCACGCTATGATGCCTGCTATCTGGCTCTAGTGGAGAGAGCCAGCGCATAACCTTTGAATCCTCGTCGGAGTTATAAACGGTGATGTTGAAACTATCTTTTATATTGCCACAGTCGGTATTGCAGTCGCCGAAGGTGACCATGTGTGTACTCGTAGTCTGGGCCATGATTCTCGGTAGAAAATATCGGTTGTATGTAGAAATGGTAGAGTTGTAGCGTTAGTGGGGGTCCATAAATATTTCCTGTGGGTAAAGCTGAAGAGAAGAGAGGTTATCTAGTTTTTTTTGTGGCAACAACCCCCTAATCGTGCCAAGGTTGCGGCGTGCGGCCGCAACCCAGGATATTCGCAGGCTCAAAACCTAGGCACTCCTCCTGAGTGCCCGAAAGCTCAACATGACTTTGTGGCTCAACATGATTCTGTGGCTTGTTTTAACTACAGAGAACATAACCAGAGTTGTTTATATGTATTATATTTTCAGTTAATTTAAATAAACCCAATTAATACAAATCATTTACTAATATCTTGGCACATAAGAATAAAACATTATCAGACAATTATGGCATTGTAAAAGAGTAATTTTTATCAACCTACTACTATTCCAAATCAGCTTCGTCCAAAATCATAACAAAAGCTCAGTCTTTTATCCTTTCACGCCAGTGGGTTGAGCCCTACAGAGATGTCAAAATGAGGATTCAGGCTGCTATCGAATCACTCCAGATGAATCCGTTTCTGTATTCCAACATCGCAGAGATTGCACCCAACTAGGAGATACTGGTTTCACCCCTATGAGCATTACTACAAGGCTGTTATATTATTATTATCCTACAATACTTTCTTTAGCCACAAAGTGATGTTGAGCTACAGACTAATATTGAGCTACAGACTGATGTTGAGCCACAAAATCATGTTGAGCCACAAAGTCATGTTGAGCTGTCGGGTACTCAGGAGGAGTGCCCAGGTTTTGAGCCTGCGAATATCCTGGGTTGCAGGTGCACGCCGCAACCTTGGCACGATTAATCACTTTCATGCCAAGGAAATACCCACGCATTGTGAGAGCAGGTTTTGGCGAATTCCCACAACCTGACTCCACCCACTCGAGTACAAAAGCTACGGTAACACACGGTGTTGGACCGTATCCCTTCGACTGATGAGACACGCAAATTCTGCTGCTTCCGTTTACAGCAGCTCTATTCTGTGGCTAAGTAGCTTTGCCAAGCAAAAAGTGTGAAATATCGAGCTTTTATTGCTGAAAGGTTGCTGAGCCACAGCATAGAGCTACTGCATACGGAAGGAGCGAAATCTGCGTGTCTCATCAGTGGAAGGGATAAAGTCTATCACACAACGGTCTAGGAGACAGCAACTTGACTGAAGTGGCTGCGGCGTGAAACGCACCCCCCCGTCGTCCACCGCCGATGAGTACGAATAAGAACAACACTCTTGGCATCGAACCTAGAATGGTAGGTGGCACATTTTAAGCGAGATTGTCTTAAATGCTCACGCCCAAAAATCCACCTCATTACAAATAAGGTTTTCTTCCGCATATTTGGAACTGTAGTCAGGTCTCCTTATGTTAGAAGATAAAAGGCTTCGCTGACAATCGTGCTAAGGTGGTGGTGTCCACCACCCCCGATCACTCCAAACTAGCAACCCGGGGGCACTCCTGAGGAGTGCCCGTCAGCTCAACAATAATTTCATGTTCAACAATAATTTTTTTCTCAAGGATAACTTGATGCTCCACAATGAGCTTTTATAACTAGAATTTCATACATATAAATAAATCCATACAAAAATGATTCTATTCTTAACAATAACGTAATTTTCGCTGTAACCGCCCATGCCGGTGTTACCGACCACGGCAACTGACCAATGTTTATTTAGCCACCCGAGGACGAAATGATCTCCTATGCTCCTCAAAAACTCTATCAATGTTTGCCACCATCTCAGCAATCCTCAACGCTCTTGGAACTTCCTCCCTCTCCTCATCCTTTATCGCAATTCCATCAAAACCCCACATATCACCTTCCCAATCCCCCTCACTCTCACTAGACCAACCATCCTCCTGCCCCAATGCCTTGATAGAAGACCTCGTAGAATGGAATTTCCCATTCTCCTCTATGATAACAACCTCTTTTTTTGTTATTGCAGGAGTTGGCTGTTCCATACCATCTGTAGGGTTTTTTTTCAGCCGCCTTAGCTTGCCCCCTGCTTTAGCTGCCTTCATGACATCAGCTGTTTCTCTTGCCTCGCGTAGTCGTAATACCTCCTCAGTATCAATGACACGCGCTTTTGTAAGACGCCGGCGGTACCCAGTCTGTATCTTTGATGTTTTGAGAACCCTTTCTCGAAACTGCTTATGAGTTTCTTGTTCAATTTCCTTCTCAATAATCATTTGCTGAAGACCCTTTGACAAAGAATCTATAATAGTTCGTAGTTCTCGTCATGGTGTAGCCTTACCTTTCACTATTTTCACTTCCCGTCTCGCTAACAAGCAGGTGTAGCGTGAGGTTCGTAGGGTGGTAGAAATTTGGGTTGCGGTTTCCTTCCTGTGTGCGGGCCTTGTGTTGCTTCGGGAATCCAAGACACATCTTGGATTCAAGGGCTGTATGCTAGCCGCCTCCCATACCCTTAGAACCTTTTCTTCTGTAAGTGCACGTTTCCGTGCTGGTAGCAATATCCTGAAAGTTAATTAATTAATAAAGCTGTTTTTAACTCAAACATCAGACTAAATTACCGTAGAAATTCTCCCTTATTCATTCCTTCCTCCCCCTTTGCTATCCATTCATCTAGTCCGGCACTATAGTAGTGCTGTAAGGGGCCAAACAACCCTACATCAAGGGGCTGGAGGAGGTGTGCCGAGTGGGCGGGAAACACAATGGGATTACTCGGCGGGAGAGGCAAAAGTCAAAAGATTCCCAGGTGAGATGCGAAGTATGACCATCAAGTAAGACTAACCGATATTTTCCTTGTGCTCTATCACCATCCATCTTATTAGCTTGCAATCGAAGTAGAATAAGCTTTCTACTACTAGGTAGAAAGACATGTAGATTAGTCAATAATTAACTAGTAAGATTGCAATACGTACCGCTCTACCGTCGCAGGTTCAAAGTTTTTTTCCAGCCAATCTACTCCAAGTTCGTGATCGGTCCACCCTTTTTTTGAGTAGGAAAAGGTAGCCCGATCTCCCTTCCGCAAGGCTGCATACCAGCCCATATAATGTGCTTCCTTTTTATTAATTAGCATTGGGGGTAGGACATTTCCGGATGCTGAGACAGCCTCGATTACGGTCACCCATTCCCGGCTTTCATCATGCATTAGTCTTGGGTTTTTCCTCCCCCTTCTACATATCACTTTACACCTTTCTCCCTTCCCCATCATATACCCTTTCTCATCCATATTATACATATTCTCAGGTACAATTCCATAGTATTTGATCGCCCATGATAGCTATATTTCTTGGTTAGCACTTAATAAAAGAAAAAAAGAATACCAAGAGACCTACCTTTGTAAAATAGTCTCTCAATACAGCAGGATTGCTTGCCAATGCTCGCTGTCAGTCCAATCTACTACTAAACCTGCTTGCTAGTTCAGGATTTCTGTCCAAGAAGCGTTTCAGCCAATGCTTTCCCAACGTTTGCTGCCCCGCACGCTTCTGAATAAGGTGCTCACCTATTTGCTTCACCAGGGTAAGTTTAGGTGGAAATCCCAAGTCATCTAGGTGGTTGCACCACCGAACAATTCCCTTTTCTTCCTGTTTGGTAAACGGCTGCATGGGCTCGCCACTGGACTTCTGATCCTGGGCCCCATTGAGCCGGTCACCAAGTGTAGAGTATTGTACCCCATACTTCTCGGCCATCACCCTCATGGATGCGGCTTTGCCCTTTCGGTAGGCCCGCATCGCAAGCTGAAGGTTATTTTCACGCTCAGATTCTTTCCCTGCATTTCGTTGAGGCATGGTATGTCGTTTGGGTATTGCTACCTGCGTTCTCGCTCTTCCGTCGTACTTGAGGCAAAGGCGGGGTAGTTCTCTTGGCACTGATCGGTTCCACCGTCATGGTCAGTCACACCATAAATCACGTTAGACCATTATTTGAGAAGAAACCGCAAGAAGGTGGTGAAGTCTTTATGTGTGGAAGTTAGAAGAGACGAACGCGGGAGCTGCTCTGTAAAGTAGATGACGGCCAGTTTATTATTACCGGCAGGCACAGAATTATTGCTCCCACAGGCTTATTATGTATTAAATTATTTTTTGCTGGTTTAATCTTAGGAATGGAATTATTATTGTATAAATTTATTTAGAAGTATAAAATTCTAGTGATAAAAGCTCATTGTAGAGCATCAAATTATCCGTAAGAAAAAAAAAATATCGTTGAGCATGAAATTATCGTCGAGCTAGCGGGCACTCTTCTGCAGTACCCCTGGGTTGTGAGTTTAGAGCGACCGGGGGTGGTGGACACCACCAGCTTGGCACAATTACTGCTAATTATGGAGACTTCCTTTGCTGAACCGCGCACTGATTGGTACCATTTATTCAGGAGGAGCCTTTTTTTTTATCAATAATTATAACCAAAACTGGCAAGGTCGCCAAGTCCAGATCGAAAGCGGAGGCACTACACCAGATGAAGAACCTGCCATGCCATTGGAAATTTTCTTAACTACATCTCGAGTACTAAGCCCACCGCGATATCGAAAAACTTAATGTCCACAGCTCACAGCGCAAGCAAGCAAAGCCCAGGGTGACAGTGCGCTGGCAGGGTCAAGGTGTGGTTCTCCTCTTGCTGCACGTATAGCGACGACCTCGCCTAAACCTATGACATCGTATGTCTTTGCGACTGTTTTTAAGCCTTCTACCCAAAGGTCCTGCACAAGCAAGCCATTGTCACATACGGCCTGCCTAGCCCCCCTGAGTACACGTAGAGATACTGGCAGGATATGGGAGAAAAAACCAGAGTCAGAATGTGTAATCACTTCAGTACCCCACGACCCATCTATTCGCATGTCGCAGGGTTTTTAAAAAGAGGTGATTTTACAAACTGGGGCAATTTCGCCTTCTTTCTTGAATCCATCCGCTATCGGTATACAAGCCCAAAATTGCCTCTATGTTTGTAGTGGTGCTTCGTTGAGGGGCATCAAGCGCTACAGTCTTCAACGCACCGACAACGAAACGGGGTGGGCCGGGAACAGGGTATTTGGTGGGCAAAAATGTAAATAGTCAAGGTTAGGGTTACAAAATTACATGTGGTTCATCCCTGTTCGTCGCCCGAGCAACATGATGGATAAGTGAATGGCAATCGCGGCTCCACGCGGGATTACCTTCTTCCTTTTTTATCGGGACCTGTTCCCAAAATACCGGACGATGCCGACACCGCCCTGAAGTATCGCGTGGAAAACACAACCACTCGGAGAGAACAGAAACTGCAAACCACCACCTACAAAACCCAGAGAAGCAATAGAAAATACTATGAAATCATTCATAACTAATCCTAGCAATTACTTGCCATTAACTAAATCCATATCATTACCGTAGGCCAAATACATGCGAACTTCTACAAGATATTCCCGGTGAAAAACTGGCCGACTGTCTCCCGTTGAGATCATTCTATCTTGTGTCCTCCCCATCCTATGGACGGCTGATACCGCTGTCGATAATTTTTTTGTCTCCTGTGCCAGCACTAGCAGCTCGGTGCTAACCGGGGAAGTCGGGATTGTGCGAACGGGAGATGAGGGCCCCCACCCACCTGTACGAGAAATGTACTCGAGTACTCGTAGATTCCAGTACATGTTTGACTCCCAACCGAAATACTTGTACCTGTAACTGAGGAGACGCTCCACCCACTGGCGGCGCCCCACCCAGTCAACAACTCAACCCTTGTGCTCGCTTATTTCCAAAACCTAGCCCCCGACACTGTTCAAGTGGTCATTGCGCACATCTTGATATCTGTTATTTGGCTGTACCGGTATTGGTAATACCCCTAAAGAGGCAATATTATCCTGTTGCCGACATTGTCCTGTCATGCTCTTGTCTTTGTGGGCAGATATTGATTTGTTAAGGGTAAGGTTAGAAAGATTCCGAGAAATTAATCCCCGTTCGTCACCCACCCAGTTTTGCTAGGTCCCCGGTGGTGACCGTACCAGGAATGAAAAGCGAGGACATTGACATTGAGCCAAGCCTCACGGGAACTCCGGGGGGAGAAAGGAACAGGCGAAGAAGAATCATGAAAACAGGGGGGATAAAATAAATACCCCTGAGCCAGAAGAAACTAGAAAACACTCTTACTAAAGTCTCTTTACATGTAGATCTCGGGAGGTCTTCCTTATACCAAGTCCTCATGCGGGGATCATTTATGGGAGGATGTATCTGGTGGCAAAGGGGGAAAGGTGTGAGCGAGCAAAGCTAAAAGATAAACGAAGGAGGAGACGGCTCAACGCCAGTCGACGAATACCGGTATCGGCAGGGTGAATCAAGTGAGGTTATGATGGGCACTGATCCGATATTCTTGAGCGGATGCGGGAACCTGAGGCTCTGCCGCTCGGGTGTGGGTTGGGGGCGTCAAGAAGGTTCGGTTGCAGGGAGGGAGGCATGGCCACTGGAATCTGCTGCGACAAAATCGGTATTCCCCTGCTGCAGCAGCGTCTTTCAGCCTCATCACGTCCTTCGGAGGAGCGACCGACAGGAGAGATTTGTTCCTGTTATCTGGCATAATGGCATGGACCCCATACCGTTCCGGAAGAATTTTTACCGTCCACCGATATACTCAGGGGTGAGTACTCGTAGCTGTCCGACAAGAGTGGCATTCATATGTGTTCGGCGTCCCCACCGGACAAGGCTGATGTCCTGGCGTCCTAATACCGTAGCATACCTACCGCGTTGTTCCCTCAGGCCCTCTCCCGCCTGCCGATGAAGAGGCGTTCGGCCACATCCGGTGCTCTCCCGGCTGGGATTGACACTCCTTCGTCCCAAAACGTCTTTACCACCCCTTCGCCACTGTACTCGTAATGTCCTGACGTTTGTGAACACAACTGCTATTGCATGATGCCAAGATCAGGGCAAAAAAGCTGAATTTTGGCGGTATGCAATAGCAGTTGTGTTCACAAACGTCAGGACATTACGAGTACCTGTACTTAACGAACAATGTGAGTGTAGACGGTTGTCCGGCTATATTTGGTTGCTGCCCGGTTAGGGTTGACGTCCTCTGGTCCTAGGGGCATCTTTCTTGAAAGTCCCCGGCGCTCTCTGGATTCCAACACCCACAACTCCTCGGCGTAGAAGGTGCTAGAAGGATCGGAGATTTCCCCGTGGCCGGACACACGGTGATTGCTGCGAGAAGAGGGGTTGATGATTCACCAAGCGGGGTTAGAAAAGAGGGGAAAGCGAGGTAGTTGTCACTGCGTGAGAACTTATGGAAATGGCGCGCGAGTGTTAAGCAGATGCGTTGAAGACTGAAGAATAATTGTGTATTTAAAGATTCCCCTCTGCCCGTCATTGTAGAAAATCAAGGGCAAGAAAGTTATAAGTTAGTCTTTGATATAGTCTTTTGCATCACTGAGCAGTCCTCTTTTTCAACTCTGCACCTTCCATTCGCCATATTTTGAGAATCTTTACCGGCTCCTCACGCGGGACAATAACTACGTTTGTAGACATCATTCGAACTCAAAGATGAATTTCCACGCCTGCCTATCGAACTACATGGCAAACTGTGAGAAATGCCGCTCTGTACATCCCCCTGATGCCACGTGATACACAGCACCATATCTAAGGAAATATATACAGTACGAGCCCTATAACCATGTAGGTGCCACACAACCTGTTGGAAACGGTATCATGCTGCTCAGCATGCCCTCCCGATATCTCCATTGTTCTTTTCCTTTGTTCTTTAGATAGCTTCTGGGACGTGCTTGTTTGTGGCCTAGGAAATCTTAGGAATCGGGCATATGTTTGCGGAAAGCATTTCGGATGCTGGAGTGCACGCGAGTTTTGGAACTGTGCAACTGGCGGGAGAAAAGCGCGGATGCTGCAGGGCCGGCGTGAAAGAGCTGGAAGGCCGGAGGCAGAAGACTGTTTGTTCTTTTGTTGGCATCTAAGGAAAGAGTGATACACCTGGAAGAATACTTGCTCATAGAAGAACAGAAGAAATTTGTGATGAGATATATGTTGAAAATGGTGCTGCTCGCTAACTTTATACTTCATTTGTTCTAATAGCTTCCGGGAGCGCGCTTGTTTGTGGCTTCGGATATGCGCCGGGGATCCAGGCATATGGCTCCGGCATTGGGCATAGGTTTGTGTTCGGAGATGTGCTGAGGATTCAGGCATGGGTTTGTCTTTGGAGACTCGCTTCGGCTTCGGGTACACGGTTGGTCTTTGGGCGTTTGGTTTGTACGTTCGGGAAAGCATTGCGAATGCAGAAATGCGCGGTAGTTTTGGGATCGTGCAGCTTTCGGGAAAGCCGGGAGAAAAGGGGAAGTATTGTAAGATCAGCCGGAAAGAGCTGGAGGCCTGGAGGTGGCAAACTGTTTGTTTTCCTTTTAGTTAGCCGGGAGTGCTCAGGGGGGAAGGAGAGACTCACGTGGAGTAGTGTGGTGCTTCATGGATGGATATGATGTCTGTGTGATTGATATATATTTCTGTGATCGCCCTTAGTTAGGGGGCTGAGCATCGAGTATCGAGTCGTCATTGAGCGAGGGACTGTGGTTGCTGTTAAGTTAGTGAAGAGTTTTCCCCGCTCCTGAGTGCGATCGTTGTGGGTGTGAGTTTCTTGGCACTTTTGGCTTCGTTTCGCCCCGTATCGTTTTCGCCGTCAAAATCCAAAATTAAACTCCTGTCTTTGCCTTTGTTAGTAGTTGATGTAGCCATCGTCGAGCCTGAGGCTGTTATTAGTGAAAAGATTTTCCTCGCCCCTGAGCGGCTATCGTTTTCGTTGTGAGATTCTTGGCGTTTCCGTTTCGTTTCACCACTCGTCACTCGCTGTGTCTCATCTCGCTTCTGTTGAAAATCTTGGTTGCGGAGGTAATGATCTACGGTGGGGATTTTACGCAGTGGAGTGAAACCGCTTAGGTGAAGATGAGAATCATGATTGATTGATGATAACTTGGTGGAAGGAAAGACTTGAGGAAAGTTGTGTACAGGAAGGAAGGTGTGTTGTGAGGAGATGGTGTGTCGGAAGGAAAAACAAGTGGGGTGAAAACAGATTGAGAGCTTGCGCGTCCTTTGACTAGTGCGTACGTATGCCTCTGCGGCCACAGAGAGAGCGGGCACATCCCGCACCAAGTGCGGCCATCAAAGGCTATTTCCAACAGCTTCTATTCGTAAATGGCTTCTTTCTCCCCTGAAATGCTTCTTTCAGCTCTCTATGTCTTCCATACTCGTTACTGGTTGAAGCCAAATGTGTTCTTTCATTATTTCTTTTGTTCCTCTCAGGTCACTTCATTGATAGTCTTTGTTTTCTAATTTCCTTGTGGAGGGATCGCAGTGGTAATGGCTGGACTCAACCACTGTACTATATAGCTGAACTATGTCTTTCTCATTATTCAATTGATAAGCGTTGTGCGATAAGAGATCTTGACTACTTTCTATTATAAATTCTTCGTCCAAGCACCGATGGCGTATTGCGACACTTTCGCAGGTGAAGTCTAAAATCATAGCTTTAAGCCTCTTATTCTGCCTTAACGTACCTTACGGGGATGTGGCTCATCACAGGGATCCGGCTCACCCATAGCAACCATTGGAAAATCAAATCTACATTTGATTATCACAACAAATAAATGAGATAGCACCCTAAGAATCTAGCCACAGGTACTTTGAAATATAGAGAATCTGAAAATCTAGTTTTGATCTTCTGGTGATAAATTGTTATTCTGATATAGTGGTTTAAAGATTGCCTATTTTATTTATAAAGTGTGGTTTTTCTTAAGCATAACAAAATTGAAAACCCTGGAAGAATTACATAATAAAATAGATAGAAGGATAGTATAAGTCTTAGATATTCAGAATAACCAGGTTTTAATTTTCTTGATAATCATTTTTGAAAGCCACAGTGATTAAAAAAGAGGTAGAAAATACGTGCAAATTACATACAAATTGGATCAATTTTACCATGCAATATCTACATACGTAGTTGGCCTATGAACTCAATATCTTGGAATCCCTTTGACTATCATTCCTAAGATGGTATATAAATTTTCAAGGTAAATAAAAAAGTTTTACATACTTTGTGCATTGATCATTATCAAACTATCAAATGGTTTGAATAAATTCTTATCGTATATTTATTTTGCTATAATAACTTATTTAAACAAATACTGAGTTATTAGATTAAGTTATAGGTTCTAGGGAGTCTAGCAGCAGTGTTTAGAGCTAGGATCAATGATAGCTGTTGATTAGATTCTATATTAATAGCTTTTAGTTACAATCAATAATTCTCTTTCTACTACTTATTATAATTAATATACACTCCAAACTATGCACCATACTGTCTACTCTAGTCTACTAAATCTGATCTTATTGGTAATTGACTTGTAGTGAGCCCAACGATTTTATTTCACTGAGTTCATAATTAACATACAGTTTTTTAGTTAAATCGCAATAATCTTTAAGAACCTGTATGAAATATAGAAGGCGATATTTATCTGACTTCAAACTTTATATACTAACTTCAGATGTCATAATAAAGGTTATTCCAAGATATTGAGTTCATAGGCCACCTACGTATATAGATATTGCATGGTAAAATTGATCCAATTTGTATGTAAGTTGCACGTATTTTCTACCTCTTTTTTAATCACTGTGGCTTTCAAAAATGATTATCAGGAAAATTAAAACCTAGTTATTCTGAATATCTAAGACTTATACTATCCTTCTATCTATTTTATTATGTAATTCTTCCAGGGTTTTCAATTTTGTTATGCTTATGAA
>Ga0307513_10007098_pt1 | contig 14565 bp, 20 predicted proteins | sample 15_EM_MG_FD_202174 | JGI IMG/M metagenome (GOLD analysis project Ga0307513, IMG submission 202174) | Populus trichocarpa ectomycorrhiza microbial communities from riparian zone in the Pacific Northwest, United States - 15_EM | ecosystem: Host-associated > Plants > Roots > Unclassified | place... | reverse complement strand
CAACATCAAATGTACTACTCCGTCAATCGCACAACCGAGACTCTAACTCGAGCCAACGACCACTGTAATCCGTAAGATCCGTCAGGGATGGAAAAATAGCCTTGAAGCCATCCGCGAGAGTTCCAATGTCCTCCCCGCGCACCCCAAGTGGTAAGTATCCAACCACCAACTTCCGGAGCCCGCACTTGGCACTGTCACATCCAGAGTCTCCATCGAGTAGGTGTTGCATATCACCAACGATCGTTCGGGTATTGAAGTGTATCGCCAGACGTGTCAGGCCCAGGCAGTGGATGGATATTGACAAGAGGGATGCGACAGTGTTGCTGCAGGAATTGGAGCTACAAGGGCGTCCGAGACGTAGGTGCTCCAAATGAGGGAGTGTAGCGGAAAGGACCTTCATGTCGTCATCCGTCAGGCGAAAGGTACAAACTCCCTCCTCGTGACAGTGGGTGTCCACAAACACTGTAACCAAACCCCGGAACACCAAGAGGGAAGAGAATAGGCTTGAATCGACGACGGTGCCCTCAGGGCAGTAGATGGATGTTAGTGTTTCTCCGACGTTCTGATGTGGTGTTACTGATGGGGAACTGTCCCAAGGGTTGCTCTTTTCATGGGTTGTGAGAAGGTGGAGCCATGGTAAGGCCACGAGTTTGTCGATGCGGAGCTGCTCCAGAGATGGGAAAACGTACGTTGAAACGGTCCGAGGGGGTTCCTGAACAGCGATCCAGGAGCGAAGGTTTGGGAGCTGCATGGCGTGGTGAAGAGCTGTCCCTGACAAAGGTACATGGGAGCGAAGTCTTCTCAGCGACGGCCCGCATCGACGGATAAGGGAAGACGTAGCATCGCTAAGAGTTTCTCCTCCCGGGCCGCACATAATAGTCAGTTCTTCGAGGGAGCTCGGTAAGGATGAGATGAGGCCGGTTAACTGAATCCATGGGATGTCACCCATATTAGACCGGTTGAGGGTGACACACTTCAGATGGGGAGAGAGAAAAAGATGGAAGTAGGTTAAGGCAATTTGCGTTCCATCGAAGTCCCAGTGTAACCATTCCAACTTGGGGCACAATACCTCGCCGGGCGAATTGCGCGAAAGTCGGAGAAAGGTACCGCGGGGAATATTTCCATCAGAACCGAGGTGTAAGCCACGCATCCAGGAAGCGTATCGTCGTAACCTGGTCCAGTCCTCCGCTGAAGGATCGCTCTCGATGGCCTGGAGGGAGTTATATCGGATGCGATGTGTAGAAAGGAAGCAAACACTTACGATACTTTCAATCTCGTACTCATCTTGGACCCAGGTGTGATTTGGCAACACCTTCAGGAGGTCAGTTAACGAAAACTGCTCATTCCAAAGTGAGCTAAGCGTAGGTTCTTCGAGGGACCGACAAGTGAGAGCGAACGAAACGGCCGTTCGTGGACTGGTTTGGACTAACTCGCCGATGACCAACCTCACCAGCTCGTCGATCCCAAGGACTGGGTGCAGCATAGGGAGGAGGGAGGAAAGGTATAGCGGAGGCTAGTGTTGGGCGGCCGCTGGGTATGGAATCGACCCTGATCGCGTTCTTCCAAGTGGAAGCGGCAATTGCCAGGTTCAATTGCAGAAGACGGCAAATCCCATCCCACATCCCGGTGATCCCGTAGTGACACACCCTCAATAACGTGCTTAGTCCCAGGTATTTTTGAACGTAATCCAATAATAATCAGCTTCACCCAGATCCTCCGTTTCTGAATGCCGTGAGCGCTTCAGAGCCTTCAGACGAGGCTTGCATTCCGCATCCCGTGTTCAACTTGTGGGCGGAACCATCCACAGAAGGTGATTGGGCAGTTCACAGAAAGAGAACAGCTGAGGAAAATCACTACGCGTAAAATACATAAAGTATGTAAACACCGACGAGAAGTTGGATGGAACGGAAAAAATGGAGTCAATCCCATAGTTTGGATACCACTTTTTCCAGCCTGTCTAATCACGGTCAACACCGAATTTCTTCAAGCACGGAAAAATGTCCACAAATCCCTTGGCGACCATCCTAACGCCATCTTCACACAGCCCGAGCGACAAATACCCAACCGATAAAACCTCGGCTTTGTATATCGGTGCGTCACGTCCAGGGTCATCATCGAGCGGGCGTTGGATATCACCGGCGATCGTTAGGGCGCTGAAACGGAATTCTAGGGACGCGAGCCCTAGACAGGTTTCCAAGTGGGGTAACGCGGCGGTGAAGTTCTCCACGTCATCGTCGGCCACACATGTTGCAGCCAGATTTCGGAACTCCCAGGTGAGACCCGCAACCTTCTGTGCACCAACGATCGTCGGCCATACAGACTACAGTCAGATTTCGGAACTCTACGACGGAAGATAATAGGATTGATTCGATTGTGGGTTGGTGGTAGTCAGGGAGTTTGAGATACTTGTGGGTGGTGTCGCTGACGCGGATCCGTTTCGAGGGATGCCCTTTCCGTGTAGCGCGAGAAGACGGAGCCATGCAAGGGCCGGCCGCTTTTCAAGGCAGATCTCCTGGAGGGACAAGAAAATGTCTGTTGGAACAGGCTAAATGGGTCCCTGGATGGTAATCCAGCGGTGTAGGTTTGGAGGTTGGATGATGTGACGATGGGCAGCCTCCGACAAATGTTACCAAGTGTCGAAGGTTCTTGATGAAGACCCGCAGCGCAGAACCAGGGAGGATGTCGAGGGAGAAGTATTTGAGGTCGGCGTGGAGAGCGACGCGTTTCGAATGGAGAGAGAGGAAAACCAGGAAGAAGTACCAGAACATAAATACACCCTGGACCTCCCATTCCAATCGTTCCAAGTGTGGGCACAACGCTCTGCCAGATGACGGGAGAAGGTGCCATCGATAATCTTCGTGTCCCGGCCGAGAATCGGTCCGCGCCTCCAGGAAGTGTGTCTTTGCGATCTCTCCCATCCGTTCACTAAATGGTTGTATCCAATCACATGGGGGAATCAGTCTAGGATATGGCCCGGGGAAGAATCGCATCCACTCACGGCACCTCCACTGTGGAGCCCTCCTCTCCTGACAAGGGCACGGTAGGGCAAAACCACAACGAGCGCAACCAACGAGCATCTGCAGGCTCAAGTTCGGAAGGGATAGAAGGCTCTATGGTGTCGTGGGATATCATAACGGTGGCCCGGGTTGGCTATCGGGTTCGGGGGATTGGTTATCGGGGCGTGCCTACCCATCTGAAACGTCGGCCCATTCTTCGGCCAGCGGTCGCCAATGCGCATGACAGACCAGGCTTGTTTTGCAGGCTTGTAAACTGCGAGGTTTGCGACCACCCGGGAGATTATGGTGAGTGGGAAAGAAGGGTTCCGGTATGAAGAGTGCACGCACTATTGACCCCCAGAATCCTCAACACCTCGTCCCAATCACCCCCGCTACCGATTTCAGCATACTTGATTCTCGACGCAAACGACCCCCGCAGCCCTCGCATCGGAAAGTATGAGTTCGTTTGGTCCTCAGTCAGGGTTGCTTGTGTAACAGGATCCGGCCGTCGACTAAACCTCGGGAAGAGGCGCGGTGGGGTGGTGAGATGGTTGTTCCGGAGGAAGTGCTATATGAATGCGAAGCACGGTGGGACAAAGCGGACGGAAGGTATGAGGAAATCCGTCGAGGTTGCGTGCGTTCATCCAGCTCTTACGCGCAGTGAGTGGATGGCTTTATGCTACATTCAATGCCTGCTAGGTTTGTCGTGATCCATGAGCATGCAAAATTCCACTTGACAAGGGAACTTACGAGTAGGCGGGGGTCGGCGTCGTCCGGGAGAATAAAGCACCATACGTCCGTCGACAACAGGCGCGTAATGAGATCCGCGAACGAGTCCTGCGCGTCCTTCAACAGTGTGGGAGCTAGAGCTCTGGGATCCCGGCGACGGGTCGGGGTAGGGGGGACCGCAAGAATATGGGTGGTGACATCAGAGAGAGAGGGAGAGGGAGAGGGAGGGAGATTCATGACGATAGGACGTGGCGGTGGGCAGCCGAACCTGGGTGGGGTTGCATCACCAGTACCGCCTCCAGGATAGGCGCCGATCCGAACTTTCCGAGGTCATGGACAACGCGAATCTCGGCTACTGGCACCATTCTGTGGCGGAAATAACACTATCTGGTGTTACCATGGAAAATCGCCGGTCTCGAGGCTCCAGCCATCAAGGTGAGTGGAAAAGGTCGAAATTGGAGGGTTCCAAGGGCAAGGTGGGCCGGTGAGATGGTGCGGCGCGTATGCCGCGAACGGTGAACCCCCGGACTTGAGATTCACCACTATGATACGGTTGAGAGGAATACATCGAACAATGGCTGTACGACCTTGACTACGAGTCAGTTGTCCCAGGTTTCTCCCCCTCCCCCATGGTCTTACGAATGCACATCCGCCAGTCTGATCGTACCTCAAAGTGTCACAGGAGGATTTGCAGCTGACCACGATTTTTCTGCCAGGCTCACTATGCTTAAAAACGAACTTAACAAGGCCCACGAATTTTCATACCCAGAATGACATCATGCTGGTAAACCAACTTCCGGGGAGGTCGAAAGTGTTGAACGCGTTCCTCCTGCGAGTTTGCGTGCCCTCAGGGAGAGTTGCGTGCGCTTCGTGCGACGTTCACGTACGCCTGACACCGCTCATGTTTAGCCCCACTAGCGGATCTCACAGTTCGGTCTGATGTGTACGTTTGGAGCGACCGCCTCTTAACCATGCCTCACTCACTCCGCCACCCAGGAGTCGAATCTCGACAAGACAACTCTATTGACGAATATCGACTGGATCCGGTTCCGTAGCAATTACTCCACGCCCCTTCTCTGCACGGCTCTCGCAGATACGTGAATATCAGGCAGTGAGACTACGTGGTCTGCTTGAGGAGACTATTCCGCCAGGCGACCGGGGGGATCGATTCGCCGATGTGAAGACTATCGGTCCAAGATCCCACAGTTGTCGCGGTGCTGAGTTTTCCATTCAAAATCTTCCACCCGACTCCCTCACTCGGTAAGCAGGTTGCAAACGTGGAGCGCTCTCATGATCACATCACGAGGATCCCTGGTCAATGGTATAGGTGATGGGACTGGTATCATACAGCCAAACTCAAACTCCACACACGTTTATCCCATCCCTTTGGAAAAATCGGCAAAACCGCCTACGCAATTTCTATCCGTATACGACGGGAACGACGGCCAATTCACATCATAGGGAGAGGAAACCGGTGGGAGCAACGTTCCCTTGGTTTAAGGTAATTTGAGCGGTTTCGAGCAACGCAGGGTATACTGGATGAGTATCCATATCGTTGTTTCCGCAGTAGATGGGTGCCGGTGGCCGAGGTTCACGCCGTCCATGACCCGACACGACGGACGGGGTCCTGACCGTTCCCCTAAAAGGCACTAGATATTCGTTGATTCAAGGATAGGATTCAAAACATTACAGACAGTCACCTGCTATACCGATTACCCCCATACTCCTTTTTTTGGTTGATAGTTTATCCCCACGACCGAGAAGGAGAGGGTCTTATTGTTTCAAACTGTCCGATCAACTTTTGGCTGAACGACTCTAACTTCGTGGAAAATTGGGATCGGTTTCTCCCTAGGTCCTGCAATCTGTCGTCTTTCTCCTCAACAGAGTGTCGGGGGAACACTGATTGAAAAGATCATGTTGCTTGTTTTGCGTGACTTCGACATGCAACAGATCATGAGACGGTGATCGGAATGATTGAGAAAGAAGCTCGGTCGTTTGAGTGTGGATGAAGTAAAAGAAGCAAAGCGAAAGATCACGGAACAGTGAGATAAAAACACAACAAATAGATGGAAGGAGAAGATTGGTAAAAGTAATTGTAAGAGGCGATCGAGGAAAACGAGGTTGTCTGGTGCTCATTAAATGACAGGGAGTGGGTAAGGCGGAGTACTCGGAGGGGTGGGACCTCTTCGTCTGCAATTCGGTCATGGGCCATGCCGCTTGTCGGCGCTACTGGTTATACATATTTCGGGTCCACGATGTTTGAGGTTGCGGAGCAGAGCGCAAGCGCGGAAGTAAACTACACTTACTGGCTTTCCGTGCGTACTACTTTGCATATTCCGGAGGAGGGAGCGGGAAAGCTGGGTGTGCAAATCTGGCTGGATGTCGACTCTTGTACAACTATCCCAGAACGTTGCAGGAAGCCGGAAGCACGAAACACCCCGCCGCAGAACCGAAACACAAGTGCTGCCATCAGCGTAATCGTACACGTACCAGATGGTCCCCAAAACAAAAAGGATGATATTACATGCTACAAACGCCGGCGCTAAGGGTCTCAACTAAATATGGTGATGTAGATAAAGGGTAAAAGAGGGAGGAGAAGGAGAATAGAGTAGTGCCCGCCTAGAAGTAACTCAAACATCAGCTCGGGTCGCATCGCCCGGAGCAGGAAGTGGAGGTGATGTCGAATCGTAGCGGATAGTGAGACCTTCAAGTTCTCCTTTTAGGTGGCGGGTCGGTTCGATGAGGATAGAATAGTCGATGGTGCCACCCAGCGTTTCGTCGTCGAACGGAGCGGGTCCATTGGCGGAACTTCCGACCCATTTCTGCCGCCTCCGGTAGGTGCTCCTGAGGTTGAACCCCTCCGCGAAGCAATTTTGAAGGGCCCACAACCACGGACGAAAGTCTTCAAAAGGTTGGGACAACTCGATGGCGTGCATGTCCGCAAAGAAGGCTGCCTTGGCGAAACCAAGCATGTCATAGTTTGGCGCATCGAACCAGTTTTTATACGGGAGCTCCCCCTGAGCTCGCATAACCACCCGTCGACCCTCCTCGTTGCCGGTCCCACCCCCCGCACAGTCAATCGTATGGCGCCCGCCCATCATCAACATGATGTAGAAAAGGGATTCAACATCATATCTATACAGGTGCGTGGTGTCCGTCCCTTTGAGCAACTCCTGTGCCATGTAGGGCGGAGTTCCAGTCCGTTGCTGTGAGGTTCTTGTGTAGTCGGTCCCAAGGTCCTTCTTCCATGACGAAAGATCGTAGTCGGTGAGTACCCCGTAGACTTTATGCTCCGGTTCTCCCGAGGCGTTCATCTCCTTAATGAAGCGGCACATGATGTTGTTGAGGCTGAGGTCGCGATGAAGGATTCCAGGCTGGTCGTAGAGCCAACGGTGGACTAAAGAAGAGTAAGTGGATGTCAATCTAGGGGCGAAAGAGAGACACGTACTACATGCAACATCGAGGAAGACCTGACCGATATCCCTCACGTTCCCTAGTGACTTGAGGGGATACAACCGTTCCTGGACAATGACCCGGAGGGTACGCCGTTCGTACACGTGCTTTCCATTGACGAGCTCCGCACTCTCGAACAAGCGTGCGACCGACTCGAGAGTTGACTCTTCATCAAAAACGACGTCTTTGGCATAAAACACCTGAGGGAGATGCTTGGCGGCCCACCCTCCATTCGTCTTTTCCGCCTCCTCGTTCGCCTTCTTGAGGAAATCGGTCTCTGGAACCCGGCAAGAACCCGGCCAGCTGATCTTAACGACTAGCTCGGTATTTGGCCACCGGTCAGACGTTGCATTAAGCACCGTTGTGGACCTTCCAATCGCTGCCGGGTCGCGGGAGATGACGCCGCCCAGGGTAACCGAGAACTGTGGTTGGGACCCATTTCCTGGGAAATTCAGGTGATTTCCTTCCTGCACCACCTTGTTCTCCGGTGGAATACTTGGGTTCTTCACGAGGCCGGTATTATTCGGGACAAGGGTGTCGAGGACACCGTTCTGCTTGAGTGAAAGACAGCGGAAAGCGATGATGTTGGCGATGAACATGTCAACTCCATCGCCTTGCAAAAAGTCTATGGCAGAGGATACAAGGATGACTGAGTGGTTGGCGTGATAGAGCTGGAGGCGACCGCGATCAACGAGGCCAACAGTAGCGTGTGAACGGAGTAGGGGGACGGAGAACATTTCTAAGAGGTAGCGACACACTTGAACGGCCGGATCAACTTGGCATTGGGTTTCAGAGCCCGGCGTGGAGTTGCTCGCACTGCTGCTGGGCACTAGGGGTGAAGCGGACTTCGTCTTGGACTTCTTCGTAGCCCGTTGGGCGATTTGGTGCGATCCATCGGCAGGCCGTTTTTTGGAGTTGGATGAGGCGGAAGTTAACCCGGAGACGGTTGTGGGCGTTGGAAATGGACTGGACATGCTCGATCCATTTCGTCCGGGAGGTGGGGCGTGGTTCGAGATCGGATCGATCCCTATTCCCCATCTCAGTTATAGTTAAACACGAGAAGAACACGTTGCATGCTTACCGTCGACAACCAATCTTGGCATATTATTTCCGTCACACAGCGCGCTGCCATGTGGTTTGACTTCAAGGATGTGAAGAGGGTTTGCCCAATGGAGGCCTCCTTCTCCGGCGGAGAGTCTGCAGTCCGTGTGAAGGACGACCAGGTCGGGGGAGAGGTTAGCCTTGTTGATAACCCCGCCGCGAAGTCTTTTCGGGTCGTTGATGTGATAGTATTGGGAATCTTTGGGAGAGATTCCATCGAGCCCGGACCCAGACAACACGTTAAGGACAGCGTTCGCGGTATTCATTAGGGGGGCATAGAATGTCTTCTCCGGCGAGCCAGAGCGTGCACAACACTCGATATACTTCTCGTGGTGATTCTTGAACGTTTTGTCCGTCTTGACAGCCTCGATAGTTGGTCCCCATCGGGTTCTCCAGTCGTCGGGGGCGTGCAGGACAGACTTCATGAAGACTTCGAAATCAACGAAAATTCGACTCTGGAGATCTTCGCGGATGTATTCTTCATAATCCTCGCGCCCGTATCCCTCGATTCGGTCCGTATCGCCTTCCTGCTTCTGGCACATGGATGAACCACGGGAGAGGGGAGTGATATTCGGCATAGGGCGAGAACCACTGCGCCTGCGTTCTGGGGTCTTGAATTCGGGTAGCACAGAGGGCGGAAGAGATAGGTGAGCCTGATCAGGCTCGACCGGTGGCGAAGGCGAAGGTGGTGGTGTGGTGGCCGACATGGGGAGACAGTGAGAGCGGACGGGGGTAAAGTCTGCATTCGGGCGACGCAGCTTATATAGGACGGACAGCTGATAGAAGTCAACGAGAGCCATGTCCAAACAATTCACCAGGGCCACACAGAATAAGTGAATCGAAAAGATGGCGAAACGGGTGAGACCATTGGGCGCCACAATCAACCGTGGGACGTGTCGCGTGTGATCGACAAATTAAGTAAACTCAACATTCATTGCACAAACACGTCCAAACAATGGGAAGGGCGCACCCAACACGAAGCGGTCTCTGGAAAACGGTTGCGGAATGGTGGGGATCACTCGATCCACGGTTTCCTGGCCCTTAGATTCTCAGTGGACAACAGATTTAATCACCCGGAATCATGGCGTCTTATGGGTAGTGCACGGGCGATGATGGGCCACCCTCCGGGCCCTCCGTTCGGTGCTTGCCCCTGGCCTCATAAAACACGGCGTCATGCGGTTCACCCTTTTCACTGGGAGTCATAAGTACCCGACGAGCACGGGGGCGATGTAAGTACTGCTTTTGTTTAATTTGAGGGTGACAGACCAAGACTTCTTGATCCACGGTCTTGTCGTTCAAACTCAGCTGCCCCTGGAATGGGTGGACAGGTCGGACACGTGGGCAATATTCTGACTCGTTTGATCATCAACTGCCCTCCAACGCGCTCATTACTCGTTTTGCAAGGACTTCTCTACAGAAGTTTCGCGCTATGTGGCCCACTCTTAGTCAACCGCGTACCCATCGATAGTGAGTGGAAGCAGCCGGACCTCGAACACCGTCCTTCTAGCTCGTTAGGTTTCCCAACTGCTTCCACACACCCCTCATAGATGGCCAATAGCGGCCTATGAGGGTCGGGGGTGGTTCGATTCCGACTCGCGTCATTTCCCATTTCCCTCTTGTGGATGAACTACTGGATCCCGGCCTGCGTTTCAGAGCGTGTTGACACTCATATCGGAACAATTTCTGGTTGGAGCTTGCTTGTGACTGTCACAGGATATACTTGCGCAAGCGCAAGCGATCCTGCAGAATGTACCCGAGCAGCATTGACGATTACACCTAGTATACTAGGACAGGGTCACGAAAACCGTTCTCTTGTCAGGGCTGTTTAGGGAAGACCCGATCGCTGGTGGCGAGGGAGGGTGTGTAACATGGCGCGGGGGTCTGCAAACAACTTCAGTACTTCATTGCCGTTGCTCGTGACGGTCGTAAAAGGCTTGTATTGTAGAGCACCAGCACTCGCCCCAAAACCACCCAACCCATAGCCATAGATGATGATGTTGGCTGTGGCCGTTTTCCAGACGGCCACCGCATCCACTCATTCCACGATCTGCTTACCCGGGATCATCTCGCGGGAAGGAAACTCCCAAGAACGGTGGCGGACTCTCTCCCCGCGGTGTATGCACAGTCCTTGAGCAAAACCCCGACCACCACAGTACCATCCCCGCTGCTAATAGCACCGAAGTCGGAACAGCGGGTTGAAGGCGAGGGGTACCCATCCTATGGGACTGGGATCGACGGGGTTGTTTCATGGGCCAAAGACCAGAGAATGATAGCGCCAGCTTGTAGTGGTCCTCTTCAGCCTCCACGTAGTTCCGTTTACAGCTATTTGACAAAATCTGGGTTATATCCCATTGCGTGGATAAGGGTTGTCACCGTTGTTCTCCACGCAGCGGCGCGAAAAGAGTCAACATCCACGAAGTCTTCAACACCAGCGTTATGGTGGTTGGAGTCCCGTCTCCGTCCTCCACCTGGCCTGCGGCGCCGCCTCCGGACCATTCTTGCGGCATGTTGGGAGGTCGGTTTGAACCGCGATATCGAGGGTTAAACGAAATGGGTTGCCGGTGGAGATCCTGCGGGGATTATTTTCGGGAAACGGTTTGGAAATGGGATAGAAGATACAATGGATTTAGCGAGCCTGAAATACAGCTATGCGGTGGCGACAAGCGAGGTGATTCGACACTGGAGTGCACTCTCATGCAGTGCCGTCCAGCAACTAGGGTGAATTCCGGGTGACACCAAGGAAAGAGCCCGGACTTAGGCATCGGTAAGGGGCTTCGCGTTAGAGAGACCTTGGCTTGGGTAAGCGAAAACCCGAATCCAATCTTATCTCGCCCATCCTCCCGTCCGCGATCCCGATGAGTACAGTGGACGTACTCGAAATACCTATACAGATGGGACTCACTGAGCTTGCTTCGTCTGCCTTGGCCCCTCTCCCCTCAAACAAAGACCACAATCGTGGTCGAAGGCCAGGTATTCGAGATCGAGAACTCTCCGATCACATCCGCCGTATTGGAAAAGCTGCGGAGGATGGAGGATGGTTCATGCAGGTTCCCGGACGAATGGAACGTCCATGCGGGCCAATTCGCTACTCTATTTGATCTCCTCCGCTCCCCTAAGTAAGCCGTGCGGCTCGAACACCCTCAAGGAATGACGCATCCTTCTTTCAGAGAACTCAAAACCTTTGAAGACATCTCCATTCTCACACTTTCGTCCCCCTCACGACTCAACATCCCAGGGATTTACGATACTGCAAAGGAGAGTTTGAATTCGTTCTTCTCATACCCACCAACATCATATTACAAATTCGGGCAATCGGAAGAGGCATTGGTCCTCGCTATTGAACATGATGTAAAATCCGTACGTGATGAATCACTTGATCAACCTGGTTCTGCTGTGCCTTAACCTTCTTGCTGTTTCTGTTCGTACGATTCGGGTATCCACATCACCTATGACCTCTCTGCTATACGCCACGATATAGATCCAGAGGACGTTATACTATGGATTAATCACTCATACAAACGTTGGCGTGGATGACTCCTCCGAACCTCCTGAGATTCATCCAATACTCTCCTCTCATCCGGAGCTAATCGGGACCGCCCAACACCTTCAATCACAACTCGTTTCCCGTTTCACTCCTATCCTCTTCACGGTCTCAACTGCCGGTCACATGGCATGCACAGACGCGCTTGCTGAACATTGGATGACTTCGGTCATAGGTCCCGCATTGTCGGATCCAACTGGAGGAGTAAGCGCACCGATCGAAGCATTGCAGAAGATTTGCGATATTGATTGGACGGAGTTGGGGCTTTGTGAGGAATGCGTACGTGATAAGAGGGAGGAGTGGAAAGGGGAGATAGAAACCACGTGGGAGAAGATAGACCAGTGGTTGAGTATACCGTAGCATTTTCATCAACAGAAGAATAGCGCGATTGTTGGAACTGCTCCATCTCGGAAGTCTTTTACGCTCCTCACCACTGGATATCTTGGTACGGACGAGCAAAGCGCCTATTCGAGCTACAAACGGCATTTTCGTGGTCCCCTGTCCCCTCCGGCCACAATCACGCTGCTTCGTTACCTCCTAGTGCGCAGGGAATATGCATAACCTGCCTTCTACATCCCATATCACGGCCGCCGGCGCAGTACGATTTAATCTAAGCGCGATATCGCGGGTTTGGGGTGAACGTCCACCATATCTGACCTGACGAGTATGTTGGCGCAAACCCTAGGCGTATCTGCGAGTAGGTTCGCGTAAGCTTTCCTGGTTGATCCCCGGACTGTGATCCCCGAACAAACCGTGGCCGTTGTCAGTTCTGGTTGTGGTCGGGAGGTACGGAGGGGTCGGGAATGATTTTCTGGTGTAGGAAATACGACTACCACGCGCACTGGGACAGAACTGAAATGCGCACAGGGCCAAGTTACGCAAAGCGCTTGACTTAAGGTCTAGGAGTCCCGGGTGTGGTGTAAACCAGCTTTACCCGGAAAGTTTGGAGCGATTGTGTTCAACCGGACAGGACGAGAGTCCTTTGAGAATCGGTATAGGATGCGGCCCGAGGATGAATCGCACCCACTCACGATAGTTCTGCTGCGGGGCCCCTCTATTCCGACAACGGCAAGGACGTGCTGCGGTAACACCATCACGAGTTTTATCAACGAATGTTGCCGTTTCCAAAGCGAGTTCTTCGAGGGATCGACAAGTGAGAGCGAAAGAAATAGTTGTTCCTGGACTGATTTGGACCAATTCATCGATAACCGGCCTCGCCAACTCATCAATTGTGACGATGGGGTGTGACATAAGTGGGAGGAGGGAGGAGAGATATCACGGAGTCGCCCGGTTTCCGTTTCGAACAATGTGATTCAACATATATCTCATTCTCCCCGAAAACGCGACGCGTGAAGCGGACGTCCAGGCACAGGGCGTAAATATTACCTCCCGGAAGTTCCAGGCAGGAATCTAACTCCTTCTCCATCTGCGACAGCGATGATCTGTGCTCTCGCCGTCTTTGACAAAATTCCAATTGCCCTCTTCAGTAATGGGATCGGCAGATTTGAAAGCTCGGAGGGAATGGGAGGTTCTACGATCTCGTAGAAGGTCATGATGGTATTGAGTTGACCGGTCGAGGATGCCTGGGTAAGAGACCCCATGAGTTTGAACCAAAATTAGCCGTAGGATTCGAGAAATCGGCTGTCAAGGCGTACCCATTCGTGTAACACTTCGGCCCATTCTTCCGGGAGTCGCCAATGCAGGAGGACAGAACGGGTTTGTTTGGCAGGCTCGTAAACCGCAAGGTTCTTCGCAACCATCTGGGAGATAATATACTGCAAGTGGGACGGTGGCAAATTCCCTAAACACGCGACATGGCAATAAGGAAGGAAAGCGCTCGGTACGAAGGGCAAACGCACGATTGATCCTCGGATTCCTCAACACCTCGTCCCAATCACCCCCACCGATTTCAGCATCCTCGATTCTCAGGGTGAACAACTTCCTGAACCTCGCATAGGAAAGTATGAGCTTCGTCCAGTGCTCGGTCAAGGTTGCTTGTGTAGTGGGATTCGGCTGTTGGCTAAACCCCCGGAAGAGGCGCAGTGAGACGGTTGCTCCGGAGGAAGTGTCATACGAACGTGAAGAATGGCGGCGCGGAGTGGATAGAAGGTAGAAGGAAACCCGTTGAGGTCGTGTGCGTTGATAGTGCCATGGTCGTCGGTAGATGGACGAAATCAAGAGATTGCGGCACAAAGTCCGCAGTTGATGGTAATCGGCCAACTCGGAGATGGAGCTCACCGTAAAGAACCAGAAGTGCCATAATTATCCATAGAGAAAAAAAAAGTAGACACGGAGTGGTAAGGGTAACTATTGTGTGGACGCGAGTGTATATTAAGTACATGGGCCAAGATATCTCTTGCCCTCAACTGGACATCCAGGCACGAACGTTCGAACCTTCATTGCGGTCGACGCTTCCTTAGCTTCCCCACGGGTTCAGGCTGCCCATAAGTTATCAAATAAACGGGTCGAATCGCCTCGTTCTTATACACGACCGTCTCATCGTAGTTGAGATCGCCTCCAGGGATCCCCATCACCTGAACGATGCATTAGCCCAGCCAAATACCGTGGAATCACAAAGCTCGAAGGCACCCACAGAGTGAAACCCAGATTTAAGTGAGCTCGCAGAGGTGTCGGTGTAGTGTAACTTGTGGGGATTTCCGTACACGACTGTGTTCAGGAGAAGAGCGCGGGTTTCAGTCTTAGAAGACGAGATGAGGTTCTTGCAGTAATCATCTGCCTCTATTA
>Ga0307513_10007097_pt1 | contig 14566 bp, 10 predicted proteins | sample 15_EM_MG_FD_202174 | JGI IMG/M metagenome (GOLD analysis project Ga0307513, IMG submission 202174) | Populus trichocarpa ectomycorrhiza microbial communities from riparian zone in the Pacific Northwest, United States - 15_EM | ecosystem: Host-associated > Plants > Roots > Unclassified | place... | reverse complement strand
TAACTCGCCCAGGGGCATTGCCTGATGAGTCGCGTCATGGCCTCGCCGGAACTGAGTTTCTCAACCCGGCTCGCGGCCTCTCCCGTCAAGGTGGGAAACAGTAACACACGCGGCTGACAACTCTCAACGAAGCTGTCGGGGAACGTGATGCGCGGTTCGAGTTTGCGTTTGCTCGGATCGGAGTTGGCGGGCGCGCCGAGCGCGGCGTCCAATGCGCTCAAACCGCTGTTGGCGAGAGATGTCGAAGAAACCGAGAAGATGCGGCGAAGCGCCCAAGCCTCGACCATGCCGTTCTCTTCGGCGAGCACCAGCATGTCGTCCGACAGGTAACGCCAGCCCGCGCCAGCCAGCCGGATCGTCAAACTCGACTTCCCGCTGTTTGAATTTCCGATGACGACCATGCCCGTGCCCGTCTCAGGCTCAACGACGCCCGCCGCGTGCAGCACGTAGAGTTCGCCGCGACGCAACGCGGCCTGCACCGCGTAGGAGAGCGTGTTGATGACGGCGACGGGGTGGCGCGCGTGAGCGGTCGTGCCGAGCCAGACGCAAACCAGACGGGATGCCGCCGGGGAGACTGCGATCCGCGATTCGTCTATGTCAAGAAAATGCTCGTCCCCGTTCGTGTGACATTGCCCACGAGGGACTTCAAAAGTTTGGCAGCCGGGCGGCAGGGGCGGCGGGTCGCCGTTGAAAATTTTGACGGTGCAATGGACAAAGCGAGCCGCGCGAGCCGGGCAAGGGGTAAAATACATCCCCCCGATAAATTCACCGGCGACCCGCGCGGCCACTTCATCACTAAACTGAAATGCGAGGAGACGCTCCCCAATCGTGTAAAACTTCTCGATTGAGGCTTGGCTCGGCACTGCAAGAAAAGACATCGTCTCCCGAACACCTTCACACAGACGGCAAACGGGAACTACGTGGTCAACGTTGAGATGGTGTCGACGGTCGGGCCTTGAAAGAAAGCGGTCGCCTCCAACACGTCAACAGGCACGGAGAGCACCGGCTCGACGAAAGTTTTCTTATTTTGCGCGGGCTGGTTCAACGCGCTCTCGCCGCGTTCGACCTGCTCCAACTGCTCATTGACGGGATTGCTGTTTTTTGTATTCAAGGCTCGATGTCTCCTCACATTTTTGTAGTTTGTTGATTATTGGCCGGCGACACTAAAACAAGGCGCAACGGTCTGACTTCGTAACTGGTAAGATTGGTGCGCTGGTAAAGGCGGATGTTTGGCGAGAGCGTGCGCACCGCCTGCTCCATCGTGTAATTATTGAAGTCCACATCCACAAGTTCGGTAGATTCATATTTCATCTCGAACGGAATGTCAACTTTACTTGCGATTTCGTAGAGCACCGCCGTCAAAGGCTGCTTGCGAGCTTTGACGCTGAGTTGATTTTTTTCGACCGTCACGCGCAACGGCGACTTGTCCTCATCCTTGATGTTCGTCGCTTCAAGGCCGTCCTCCGTGTTGCCCTCGATCAGGATCGCCTCCGAATCGCCTTTCACCACCGCGGCCTCGGCGGGCGGCTGTTCGTTCATGCCCTGCAAATAGATGCCGACGGGTTTCGGTTGCGCACCGTCGCCGCTGAGTTCGTAGTCAACGTAAACCTGCGGCGCGAGCAGACGCAACGCGCCTTCCAGCGGCAAGTCTTCAAACTCCTGCGTGATGCGCTGTTTCTGCATGAGCGGCGTCAGGATGACGGGCAATTTGAGTCGCTTGCCGATGTCGGCGGCGATCTCCGACAGCGAGCCGTTCTTCGAGGACAGACTGAGGCTGAGCGGCGTCTTCTTCGTGACCTTGACGCTCCACAGCGGCTTGGCGGCGGGCGCAGCGACGGGGCGCGGCGCGGGCGTCTGTTTGGCAGCCGGTGCGGGCGGTTCGGCGGGCGGCTGCGCGGCACGCGGCTTCGGCTGTTGGGCTGAGACGACCGCAGACGACACCAGCAGCAAGGCTCCCGCAAGAGTCAGAACAAAACGCTTAGAAATCATGTCGAACATTTTAACCTACCTCTTATTACTAATCCATTACTTATTGAAGACCAGAGCGTGAGTTAACTTACACGCGCATGCTTCGATGTCGTTGCGATAATTTAGTTGCAAGTGAACTTCGGAGACGAAACATTCCACACGCTCAAATAAAATCCCCTCGGCAGTCGCCGCACGGCGACCGTCAATCACGCTTTCCGGCGTGGGAGATAGGCTGGCTTTATGATTAGTAGACGGCAACGGCCATCAGATGAGTCAAAGAAGCAAGCGCAGGCAGACGGAAGGTAGCACATTTGACCGCGAGCATCAATCAATTATGTCTGAGGGTGTGATTATAGCGAGTTGCAGTTGCGAGTCGTGGGTCGGGCGGGCGCAGAGTAGTAGTGCGAGCAGGGCGAGGGTTTTAAACGTGAGTTTCATGTTCGCCGCAACACTCGCAGGCGAATTAACGGTTCAGTGTTGCAGGTGGCTCGGCCCTCCCGTCCACAGCATGCGGAGCGGGCGGAGCAGGTAATAGATGAAAGAGAGCGGCGCGGGCAGCGACAGCAAGGTGAGGTCTTCTTCCGTCGGGCTGATCACATAGCGGCAATAGTTGAACTTGTCGCGCAGGCGACGACGTGCCTTGAGTTGAAAAACAAAATAGCCGGACATGCCGCCCGCGTCGCTTCCGCCTGCAAAGAGACGCGCATAAATCTGGTTTGCCAGCGGGACGATCTCCAGGTCGGCGTGTAATCGCTCTTCGACCTGTTCGGGGAGACGCGCGCCGAGCAAGTCGTGTGCGACGTACAGGCCGAGCAGCAGCATGCGTTGCGTGCCGGTGCGGCGTGCGTGTTCGAGCAAGCTCGACCAGTTCAAACCGGGATGAGTTTCGATCAGTTGGGCGATGTCCGTGATCCAACTGAGCCGCTCCCATAAGTGCTTCGCCCCGTGGACGCACAACGAGAGCAACAAATCCTCCGGCGCGAGCGCGTTGATGAGCGTCCCTTCAAAAGTGTCTGTGTGGAGATTTGACCACAAAGTCTCCTCCTCCAGCGGCGACGAGAAAAGACGCGCGCTCACGCGCCAGTGAATCTCCACGATCAGACGATGCGCGTCGCGCGTGAACGGCAGGTTGCATTGTGTGCGCAGCATCAACGCCTGCTGCACGTCGTTCAGGGGCGGGTGCAGCGCGTAACCTTCGGCGACGAGCAAGTTCATCACGCGCAGCACGTCGCGTTGACGGACGATGATGTCGAGATCGCCAAAGTGGCGGAGCGCGATGTTGCCGTAGGCTTTCGCCGCCAGCGCAGGGCCTTTGTAGGGGATGGCAGCAATGTCGTGCGCATCGAAGAGTTTCAGCAGGCGGCGCAGTTCCCCGCTCAGGTACATGTTCAAAGCGGAGATGCTGCGAAACCGCTCGCGCAGTTTTTCATAAACGGCGGGCGGAACTTTTTCCGGCGCGCGTGCGTGCAGGTGAGAATAAAGCAGCGGGATCAGGCCGTGGCTTTCGGCGAAGCTCAAGATGAATTCCCAATCGAGCGCGCCGTCGAGCAGTTGGCGCAGGCGCGCGACGTGCCGCTCGTCCATGCGCGTCCGTGCGCAGCACAGGAACAACTCGACTTCAGGCCGCACGTCGGCTCTCAACGGCGACGCCGGTAGGGCGGAAATTGTTTGCATTGCCGACAAAGTCAGTAAAGATCGCGGGATGGTTTCAGGCACACCGGCGCGTGCGTCGGGCGTGTGTCGAGTTAACGACGCGTGGCTCTCGCGCCTATTCCACTTTCACGCCGTAGCCGAGTCCGTCGCCTACGGGCAGGACGACGCCGCGCAAGTTTTTATGGTTCACGAAATGTTGATTGAAGCGGCGCAATCCTTCGGTCGATTTTTGCTGGTCGGGCGAGCGGATTTCCCCGGCCACCTGACCGCCCCAGAGCAGGTTATCGGCGATGACGACGCCGCCCGTGCGCAGCAGCGGCAGAGAGAGTTCGAGATAGTCCTCATACTCTTCTTTCATCGCGTCTAAATAGACGAGATCGAACTTGTCTTCGAGTTTCGGAATCACTTCGAGGGCGTAACCGCGTTCGACGCGCACGCGCTCTGACATCCCCGCCCGTTGAAAATATTCGCCCGCGCGCGCGATCATCTCTTCGCTCGGCTCAATCGTCACCACCTGCCCGTCCGCCCCCATTCCGCGCAACAGGTGCAGGACGGCGTAACCGATAGCCATTCCGATCTCCAAGACTTTCCGTGCGCCCGTAGCCCGCGCGGTGATCTCCAGAAACAGAGCCACCTCGCGGTCGGCAATCGGCACGCGGTTCTCCGCCGCGTATGCCTCCATTTCGGCGAGCAGACCTTCACTCGCCGGATGCAGTTGATCGAGATACAGGGCTTGTTCGCGTTGAAGGATCGCGTCGAGACGTGCTTTCATAATTCGTTTGGAGTCGGAGCGCACAAAGTTTGATAGAGCGCGTCAAGTCTAACGGTATTGATCGTTCGGATGCAATCAGGCGCGCAGACAACTCGAACTCGCTGTAGATTTTTGCGCGACGAAAGAATGCGGGTGCGGGGCGATATAGTTTCCTAACGCTGCGCTTCCTCAATCGGCCTCAAGCTCTTGCTGAGGACGGGAGAGCCTAGCTCGCGCCACACGTCGCGGGCGCGCAGGTGCGCCGGAAGATCACGCGCGCTGCTCATGACGAAGCCGAAACTCTGCTGTGCTCCGAGATTGCCGTGCGTCGCTTGCAGGAAGGCGAACATGTCGAGCGACGCGCTCCCCGTGTAGTAGCCGTCGGCAAAATTCACGAGGACGTTGGCGCGATGCTGCACGCGTTCGCTCACGCCTTCAAAGACGCGGCCCACCACGTCCGGACGCACACCCTCAACCGTCGCCGCAAACCAATCTTCGTCCGCGATGAAATCCTCCGCGTCAACCTTGCCCTGTCGCCGCAAAGATTCCACCGGCGTCGAAAGCTCAAGCGGGTCGCCTTGCAGCGCGCGGTAACGAAAGCGTTCGCCGCGCCGTTCCAAAGTCGCGGTCCCACGTTCGTTGAGGACGTAGGCCACGCCGTCTTTTTCGTAAGCCGCGAAATCAACTCCACGCACGCGCGAGACGACCTCCGCCAGACGCGACTCGTTGCTTTCGCGTGTCCACATCACGGCGCAGCCGACGAGTCCGAACTGCGGCAGCACGACGCTCCGCTCATTCTTGATCTTGTCGTCCAACTTGAAATCAGCACGCCGCAACGCGGACTTTAGAGAGACGCGTCGATAACCTTTGAAGTCGTTCCCGTGATCGGAAAAGATCGTGACCTCGACGCGACCGCCGCTGTCGCGGACGATGTCTTTGATCGTCTCGTCGAGCCGGACGAGAAAACTTTTGAGCAGACGTTCACCGCCCAGATGAGCCAGCGAATCGCTCGCGCCCGTGTAAGCGAAGAAGACCGGCTCGCGCGATGCGCGAAACTTCTGTTTCAAACGCAGGATGTCCGTCAGAGATTCGACGTAGGTGCTGGCGGGCGGGGCGACGTAGCCCAGACCGCTCTTGATGGCCGAAGGGTGATAGTCGAAAAGTTCGCGGAACGTGCCTTTGATGAAACGCCCGCCGCGAAAACGGTCGAGGAGGCCGCCGCGCATTTTGTTCTTCGTCGTGTCGAAATAATTGTCTTCGTAGCCGAGCGGTTCGCTCGCGCCTGCGGGTCGCAAAATCTCGCCGAGCGCAAGATTGGTGAGACTCGGAAACGGGGCGATCATCCGCGACGGCGCGCGGAAGAGTTTGAAGCGACCCTCCGCCCGCATCTCCTCAATCGTCGAGAACGCGACGCCGTCCACGCAGATGATCAGGTGGCGCACGGTCGCTTCATTCGTCTCAGGCGAGACAGACGCGCGCGCCGGAAGTTGCAGCCCGGCAAGTTGTGTCAGCAGAAAGAAGAATGTGAGTCTACGAAACTTCAGCGAAATACTTTTCATCACGCCCCCTCGCAATCACGTCCCGCGACCGACTGCGCAGAATATTCTGAGGGCTTTTGATTGCAAGCCGTGTTCCAGCCCCGCCGTAGAGGAAAAATGTTCAACGCGGAGGCGCGGAGGTTTGCGCGGAGGAAGCGCGAAGACGAAGAATTTCAACTCTCGTATCTAAAATTTCATATCTCAAATTTCAACTCTCAAACTCGAACTCTCATATCGCAAATTTCAACTCTCAAGCTCGACTCTCATATCTCGAATTTCAAATTTGAGATCATCTCTTGCTTCATCCGAGTCTCTCTGTGGCGGTGCTTCGCGCCTCTGCGGTAAGTTCTAACTTTGCGTCAGTTGTCAGATTTATCCGGCGGCGTTTGCGCCGTAGCGTCGCCGTCGAGGGTGACGTAGCGGCGCGCGAGGCCGAGTTCACGCAGTTTGTGTTGCAGAGATTGGCGGTGCATGCCGAGGATGGCGGCGGCGCGCGTGACGTTGCCGCCCGTCTCTTCGAGACAGCGTGTGATGTAGCGTCGTTCAAACTCCCGCCGGTCGGCGCGAAAATCCGCCGTGAACGGGACGGGCAGATCGCCGCCGCCGCTCTCGACGGTCGCGGGTCGGGGCGTCTCGTCGTTTGCGGGTTCGCGGGTCGCGTAGATCTCTTCGGGCAGGTCGCGCGCCGTCAGTTCGTCGCCTTCGGCGAGCACCATCGCGCGCTCGACGGCGTTGCGCAGTTCGCGCACGTTGCCCGGCCAGTCGTATTCGACGAGCCGGCGCATGGCCGCAGGCGCAATCGTGCGCACGGGCATCTTGTACCTTTCGGCGGCGAGACGAATGAACGACTCGGCGAGCGCGGGGATGTCTTCACGACGTTCGCGCAGAGGGGAGATGTCAACCGTCACGACGCGCAGGCGATAAAACAGGTCGGCGCGAAAATTTCCACGCTCGATCTCCTGTTCGAGCGGGCGGTGCGTCGCGCTGACGATGCGCACGTCAACGGGAATTGACTGCGCGCCGCCGCCGAGCCGTTCGATGCGCCGCTCTTCCAGCGCGCGCAAAAGTTTGGCCTGCACGTTCGCGCTCATGTCGCCGATCTCGTCGAGGAAGAGCGTGCCGCCGTCGGCCTGCTCGAACTTTCCCTGCCGCCGCGCGGTCGCGCCCGTGAACGCGCCCTTCTCGTGACCGAACAGTTCCGACTCGATCAACTCCGAAGGCAGCGCGGCGCAGTTGACGGCGATGAACGCGCCGCTTCGCCGCGACGTGCTGCGTTCGTGAAGTTCGCGCGCGACCAATTCCTTGCCCGTCCCCGATTCGCCGCGCACGAGCACGGTGGCATCCGTCTCGGAAACTTTCTCGATGAGCGAACGCACGCGCCGCATGGACTCCGAACTGCCGATGAGCGAGCCGCGCTGCGAGCCTTCGAGTTCGATGCGCTCGCGCAGGGTTCGGTTCTCGCGTCGCAGCCTGATCGTCTCGACGGCGTTCTTGACGACAAGGCGCAGGTCTTCAACTTCGAATGGTTTCGAGAGGTAGTCGTATGCGCCCGTCTTGATCGCTTCGACGGCCATGCGCTCCGAGCCGTGAGCGGTGATGAGGATGACGAGCGGGGCATCTTTTTGCGCGCCTTCTCCGCCGTGCAGTTCGCGCAGAAATTCCAGACCGCTCTGCCCCGGCAGGTTGACATCGAGCAGCAACAGATCGGGCGCGCGCTGCTCAAACTGCGCGCGCGCTTCGCTGACGCTTCCCGCCTCCGCGATCTCGTAACCGAGACTGGCGAGGGCGCGGCGCACGCCGTAGCGCGCGGCCTCTTCGTCGTCAACGATGAGCACGTTGACTACAGCATCGCCCGATCTTTTTTGCGTCATAGTTTTTATCGTCGCCTCATTTAATAAACCTGCGCCGCGAGCGTTTCCGCCGCCGCGCCCGCGTGCGGCAGGCGGAGTTCAAAACGCGCGCCGCCGCCCGTCGCCTGCGGCGCGAGACGTGCCCGCCCGCCGGCATCTTCGATGCGCTTGCGCACGATTGCCAGACCCAACCCCGTGCCGCGCTGCTTCGTGGTGAAGAAAGGCTCCCAGATGCGCCGCTGTAATTCGGCGGGCACACCATTGCCGCCGTCCGTCACCGCGAAGAGCACTTCGCCGTCGTCCGCCAACACTTCGACCGAGACGCGCCCGCCCGCAGGTGTCGCTTGCAGCGCGTTCAATAACAGGTTTGAGAGCGCCTCGCGCACGGCTGAAGCCTGCGCACCGTCGAGCAGTTGATGCGCCTTCGTGCGCAACTCGACTTGGATACTTTTCCCTCCGGCCTCCGCGCGAAAGAGTTCGACGACGCCGCGCGCGAGTTCGTCGGCGGGCGTGGGCTGACCGGCGGGCGGCGCGTGGCGCGCGAAGTTGAGCAGTTGTGTGACGCTGCGGTTCAAACGATCAGTCTCGCCGACGATGAGATCGAGATCGCGCGCGTATTGCGTCGAGAGTTGTTCGTCTTCGCGCATCACCTGCGCGATAGACTTGATGGCCGAGAGCGGATTTTTGACTTCGTGTGCGACGGCGGCGGCCATCTGTCCGAGCGCGGCGAGACGTTCGCCCTGCGCGAGTTGGCGTTCGAGCCGCACGTTCTCTTCGATCAGGCGATAGTCTTCGAGCGTGAGCGCGACCTGTCCGGCCAGCACTTCCAGCACGGCGCGCACGTCCGTCGTCAGAGCATCGGGCGCGGCGTCAACGAGCATCAGGCCGAGCGACTTGTTCTCGCGCCTTAAAGGATACGCCATCTCGAAGCCGTGCTCGCGCAGGAGTTTTATATTTTCGAGCACGTCGCCCGCGTTTTCGGTCGCCAACTCCAACACGCCCTCTTCCCACTCGGCGCGCCCGTCAGCCGACGCCGCGCCCGCGTCCTCGTCCTCGCCCGCCGTCGAGAGTGCGGGCTGTCGCACGTAGAAGCGCACGCTGCGCAGGCCGAGTTCGCGCGAAGTGCGCTCTTCGATGAAGCGCAGGAGTTCGGGCAACTGTTTATAGCTCCCGGCCTGCGCGCCGATGCGAGCGAGCACGTCGCGGTAGATCGAAGCTTCGCGCTCGAAGAGTTTGTGAAAGCGTTTGTCGAGCCACGCGCGCAGAGGGGCGACGACGAGTGCGAAGGCAAGCACGAGCAGCGATTCGACCGCGCTCGCGCGCAGGTTGTAGCGCGCCGTGAGCGAGAGCGCGAGCGTGCGTATGCCGTAGAGATAGACGACGAGGACGACCGCCGCGAACGAGGCGACGACGAGGCTCTCCTTGATGATGAGTTCGAGATAGCGATAGCGATAGATGTGATAGGCGATGAGCGCGGTCGGGAGCAGCGAGCCGAGGTTGGCGAGGGTCTGCAAGTAATGCCCGGCGACCGTGCCGCGCCCGACGCCGAGCGCGTATGCGGCCAACAGCAGGAGCGCGATGCCGACAAACGAAGCGGAGAGCGTTTGCATCAGGCGTCGCTCGGTTCGAGACTGTGAGGCGCGTGCGAGCAGGAAGTCAGTCCCGGCGATGAGTGCGAGCACGTAAGTCGCCCAGACACCGAAGGGCAGTACGAAGAAGTTCAACTTCTCCAGCATCGGCGCGTATGCGCCCGTCCAGATACGCGGGATGGCGACGGCGAGAAAGACCGCCGGGATGTATGACATGTAAACGCGCGCCCGCTCGAAGCGTGTGAAGTCACGCGCCTGCGCTCGCGCCCACAGGTGCAGGTGGACGTGGAGCAGCAGCGAGTAAGAGATCGTGATGCTCGTGACGGCGAGCGTGTCGGCCACGCGCAGCGCGCCCGACCAATGTTGCGCGTCGAGGCCGAGCAGGGCGCGCAGGGTGAGCAGTAAGTTGCTCGCGTGCCAGAGTCCGATGCCGACGGCGAGAGCCAAGAGGACGCGTTCGACACGCTCCAGAGCGCGCCGCTGCCGCGCCAGCAGCACGCTCATCCACAGCGTCAAGACCGCGCCCATGCTGTAGCCGACGAGTTGTAAAACTTCGAGCAGCGACATGGGTACATAGTAAATCGTGAATCGTAAATCGCGAATAGAAAGAACAAGTCTTATCTATTTACGATTCACGATTCACGATTGACGGCTTTTCAGTTGGAGGCTGCGCTGGCCTGTATGGGGACGAGCGTGATCTCGGTGCGGCGGTTGCGGAGTCGCCCGGCGGGCGTGCTGTTGGAGGCGACGGGGTTGTCAGTTCCCATCCCCGTCGCCTGCACGCGTGCGTTCTCGATCCCGGCGGTGACGAAGCGACCCGCCAGCGCGTCGGCGCGCTCCTGTGTCAACTGGCGCAAGACCGCGCCGTCGCCGCGACTGTCGGAATAGACTTCGATCAGAATTTGGAAGTCGGGGTTGTTGGCGAAGAGCGCGGCAAGCGGTTCGACCATAGCGGAACCTGCCGGGGCGAGTTCGGAGGCGCGCGCGTCCGCCCACAGTTTGTCGGGCAAGACGAGCGTGATGCCGCGCGCGGTGTCGCGCACCGTGCCGTAGCGCGCGAGCGTCTGCTTGAGCGCGGCGGCGGCCTGCTGTTGCCGCGCGACGCGTTGCTCAGCTTCCTGACGTTGAATCTCCACGCTTCTCTCGCCCTCGATGCGTGCGAGTTTCAACCTCGCGTCTTCCGATTCCGAGCGCACGCTTTGCAACTCGTCGCGCAGGCGCGCGACCTCCATTCTCAGTTCACGCACTTGCTGGTTGGCGTTAGCCAGATCACGATCCGACAGTTCGCGCGCGCGTTCCTCGCGTTGGAGCGCGGTGCGCAGGTTCGTCACTTCCTCCGTGGCGGAATCGGCGGAACGCTCCGCATCGCGCACGGCGGCATCGCGCCGCGCGATCTCTTCGCGCCGCTGCCGCGCGGCCTTGCGCGACTCGGCCATCTCTTCGGCGTTCGTCGCCAACCGCGTCGCCAACCGCGCCTCGACATCAACCTCTTCATCCGGCTGTTTCAGACGCCACTTGTTCTCCGCGATTTCGAGTTGATCCATAGCGGACTTCAACTCCGTCTCGGCGTCGCGTTCCGCCCCGGCGAAGCGCGCGAGGTTGACGGCCTGACGCGCGCCGAGCAGTGAAGCGGGAGTGCGAATATAGTCGGCGTCGGCGATCTCGGGCACGCGGCTGCTGTTCAGGTAATCGCTGGTGTTGCCGAGATAGCGGACGTTGGCCGTGGCGACGGTGGCCTCGCCCGGATTGTTCGGCGGCAGATTTTCCAATACGACCGCGCGGCTCGGCCCGCGCACGAGGAAGTGCGGTTCAGCCGTGACGATCATGGCGAAGGTTTGGAGCGGCGTGGTCACGTCGAGTTTGGAGTTGACGATAAAGCTGCCGCTGCGTTTGATCTCGCCGAGGTTGTCCACGCGGCCTTCGGGCGTGATCGCCCAGAGCACGAAGGTCGTGTAGACGCCGCCGACCTCGATGGCGCGGGGAAGATTTTTGAGACTGAGTTCGACGCGCGTACCGCGTCGCCCGCTGCGTCGGACTTTGGCCTCGCCGGTCAGGCGCGGCAGCCGGGTCGTGCCGCGAAATTTAACCGAGACGTTTTGGTCGAGCGGGTAAGTGATGGCGACCGTCTCGCGCCGCATGTCGCTCTGCGCCACGACCGACGCGGGGGCGAACGACGCGAGCAGGAACAGCGACACGAACACGCCCCGGAGCAATTCCCTGAGCAATTTTTCCTGTGTGCGCGGATACTTCATATGACTTGGCCTCTCGAAAGTTATTGAAATCGTTGTGCGCTTGCATGATGCAGGCACGGGAGAACGCGAGTTGTCGCTTTGAATGGATGCGCCCGCTGCCCGCGAGAGTTGCCGCGCCGCCGTGCGAAGAGGCCGCCAAAACTTCCCGGCGGCCTCTTCAGATGTCCCCCGACTTTCGCGCCCCCGCCCCTTCTAGCGACGCCCCGCGCGATGCTCGGCCATCCATTGCACCACCGCGACGGCGACGGCGCACAGCAGCAGGATGTGGATGAAGCCGCCTCTTCCCAGCAACACGCCGAGCAACCAGATCGCAAACAGCGCCAGAGCTATACCCCAGATTACCAATTACATTCACCGTCTCGTGCGTTAGCAGACTCGAAACTGCCGGTACGTTTATTTCACCGCCGCGTTACTCGTGCCGACCGGCAAGCCGACGGCGCGGACGGCGGAGCGGTTGGCGTCGCCGCCGACGAGCAGCGGCACGCCCGTACTCGAAAACGAGCCGGTCAGCGTGCGCAACGTCGCATCGCCGGTCGGCACATTCGCTTTCGGATTTTCATCCGCGCGCCAGAGCAGAGTCCCGTCTCGACCGGAGAAGCCGAGCGCGAAAGATGTGCCGGAGGCGGCGACCACGTCGAGCACGCCGTCGTTGTTCAGGTTGGCGAACGTCGCCATGTAAGCGTCCGTCGCGCCTTCCGCCGCCCAGTTGACTTTGCCCGCCGTGCTGATCACGGCGACGCGCCCGTTCTGCGTCACCATCACGATCTCGATTGTGCCGTCGTTGTCGAGGTCGGCGGCGGTGAGTCGCCCGCGCGGCGCGTCCTTTTCGGTGGTGATGCGTCCGAGCGGTTTGAGTTCCGAGCCTTCAAAAAAGAGCAGGCCGTGCTGCGTGCCGATGACGATGAGCGTGCTGGCTGCCGTCCCGAGCACGAGCGGCGGCGTCGTAAACGGCACGTCGAACTTTATCGCGCGCACCACCGAGCCGTCGCGGCGGCGGATGTCCAACTGGCGGTTGTCGAGCGCGTAAGCGATGCCCTGAATGTCGCCGTGCGTGAAAGGAATCGGAGCGCCGATGATCGTCCCGGTCAGTTTCGTGCGAGAGACGACGCCGCCCTTCTTCGCGTCCAACACGTAGAGCACGTCCGGGTCGGTGGTCGCGACGGCGAAGTCGGCCACGCCTGTCGCGCCCTGCATCGCCGCGACCGTGCCGCCCGCCATGCGTCCCGGCAACACCGTGCGCCAAACCTCGCGCCCCGTCTCGCCGTCCACGCCACGCAGGCCATCGGCGACGGCGACCACGACCACAGCCCGGCTCTCCGCCGACGCGGGCAAGACGAGCGGCGTGAACAGGTTGTCGCCCGGTTTCTCTTTCTCAGTGCCCGTGGAGTTCCCGCGCGCGCGCACCGACCACAGCGCCGAGCCGTCGCTGCCGTCGAGCGCGTAGACCGCGCCGTCCGAGTTGAGCGCGATGAGATCGAAGTTCTGACCCGCGCGCAGCCGCGCCGCGAACGGACGCGCCACCGCGCCGATCACCGCCTGCCAGCCGACGTTCGCGGGCGGGCGCATCACCGTCACGACGGGAGCGACCGGCACGGACGGCGAGAGCGGCGTCGCTTCGACGAGGGCGGGCGCGGAATAGCGTCCCGTCTCAGGCGTGGCGGGCGCGACGCGCCAGTAATATTTGCCCGGCTGAAGGCCGCTGACTTCCTGTTCGAGTCCGACGACGGCGCGGTCGAAAACGATGTCGGTGAATTTCTCGTCCAGAGCCACTTGCAGACGGTAGCGTCGCACGCGCGGCTTCGCAGCCCACTTGAGTTTAAGCGACACGGGAGCCTGTGCGGCGGCGGCGTTCGGTTTTGGCGTGGTGGTCGCGGGTTGCGCGCGAGCGTGAAGCGGCAGCGAGAGCGCGACGAGCAAACTGAGGCAGAGCGCGTTGAGCAACGGCAAGGGGCGTCTTTGTAGCATCATAGGGCGTCGTTGAGTTTGTAGCCGACGCCGCGCACCGTCAGCACGTAGCGCGGGTTCTTCGGATCGGTTTCAATCTTCTGTCGCAGGCGATTGATGTGCGGGTCAACGTTGCGTTGATAACCTTCGTACTCCGTGCTCCACACCTCGTCGAGCAGATCGTTGCGCGACCACGCGCGACCCGGTTCGCTGGCGAGGCGTTCGAGAATCTGAAACTCCAGAGGCGTGAGTTCGACGAGCACGCCGTCGAGCGTCACTTCGTGGCGACGCTTGTCTATCACGAGACTCCCGATCTCGATGCGCTGCGGCGCTTCGCCGTCCTGCGGCTCAACCTCGCGTGCGGGGCGTCTGAGCAAAGCCTCGACGCGGAGTTCGAGTTCGCGCGGCTCGAAGGGCTTAGCGAGATAGTCGTCCGCGCCCGCTTCAAAACCCGCCACCTTGTCGTCGAGTTTATCCTGCGCGGTCAAAAAGAGCGTGGGCGTGTGGACGTGACGCTCGCGGAGTTTGCGTAACAGTTCGATGCCGCTCATGCCGGGCATCTGCACGTCGAAAATGAAACAATCGTAACCGCCGGTGAGCGCGGGTTGGAGTGCGTCTTCGGCGCTCTCTTTCTCTTCGACATCGTAGCCAAGCCGTCGGAAGTAGCCCGCGAGAAGCAGGCGCATGCTCGTTTCGTCGTCAACGATCAGGATTTTTCGGTTCACTTGTTCTCGATTCCCTTTTGATCTGCGCGCAGGCCAGACCAACTCCAGCCCGGTTTTGCTTCGATTATTTTAAGACGCGGCGATTATAAGTCAAAAAGCGCACGGTCAAAGAAAAAACTCGCGGGCGCGCTCCGGCTTCGCTCCGGTTTCACTGCGGCGCGCTCACGCATCGCTCGACGGCGCGCTCGCGACGGTCAACGGCTTGACGCTCGCGCCGCTGTGTACGTATAGTTTTCGTTCCGTTACGGTTAAACTTTAACAACCCTTCCCCGCTGTCTCGAAGCTGTCTCGAACGA
>Ga0307513_10007096_pt1 | contig 14567 bp, 14 predicted proteins | sample 15_EM_MG_FD_202174 | JGI IMG/M metagenome (GOLD analysis project Ga0307513, IMG submission 202174) | Populus trichocarpa ectomycorrhiza microbial communities from riparian zone in the Pacific Northwest, United States - 15_EM | ecosystem: Host-associated > Plants > Roots > Unclassified | place... | reverse complement strand
TAGTCAAAGCTGTGTTCTCCCTCGCCAGGAGGCTGTCCCCTTGCGTGGTCTTTATTGACGAGATCGACTCCCTATTTGGAGCCCGTATGTCGTCTCGCGAGACCGGAGGTGCTTTGGCGCACCGAGGGGTTATCACCGAGTTTATGTCAGAGATGGATGGTCTTCGTTCTAGCTCTCAGGACAGGAGAGTGATAGTAATTGGGGCGACGAACAGACCATTCGATTTGGATGATGCGGTGTTGAGGAGGTTACCTAGGAGGTTGCTCGTTGATCTACCGGGGGAGAAGGAGAGGAAGGAGATTTTGAAGATTCTATTGAGGGAAGAGAACATTGCGGAGGGCGTGGACCTTGGCGAGATGGCGAAGAGGACAGGAGATTTCTCTGGATCCGATCTAAAACGTGCGTCTTTATCCCTTCCGAAGATTTTATTCAGCTGAGGACCCTTTGCTTCCCATAGATCTATGCGTCGCTGCTGCCCTGGATGCAGTCAAAGCAGGCGTAACACTACCTTGGGGGTCCGCAAAGACACCGATAGAAGGCTCTCCCACCAGCACCCCTTCCGCCGCTGATCTGTCGGCTACCGAGACTGAAGCCCGCGTTTTGGTCGCCGAAAATGAAGATACCCGGAGTGAGTCCACGACGACAGACCCAACTTCCGAATCAACCACGGAATCCCCTTCGTCCTCATCATCTTCCACTACGGACACCTCAGCCTCCTCGGAGACAGACGCCTCTCCCGAGTATCCCCGCCGGGTGATATCCCTCTCAAACTTCGAGAAAGCCCTCAAGGAGATCACACCGTCTTCGTCAGAGTCTCTCGGTACGTTGAGCGAGTTGAGGAAGTGGAACGACGAATTCGGTGAAGGGAAGAGGGAGAAGAGGAGGAATATGTGGGGGAAAGGAAGCTTCGGATTTGTTGAGAAGGGTGAAGGGAGGAGTGAGATTAAGATCGCTGCTGATGCTAGGTCTGGTGGGGGCAAACCGCCGTCGGTTTAGGAACGGACAGTTGGGAGACTGAGGTTAGAAGCTTGACCGGCGACTCAGAGGCATCGTCCTGGGCTGGGTCGTAGACGTAATGCAGGACGAGTTAGAACTAAGCACATTAGATTCTCAACTAATAGTGACGTTGCCCGCGTCCATCTTGGGCGTTTTGAAACACGTACAAGAACAGGATGGACCTTGTTCCGCGTAATCTGGAACACGAGGATGGCAAAGGCTCGCCAGGAGGGTAAAGTGGAATACTGAATTGATTATGGAAAAGTTGGTGGTTTGGGGACTAGGGAGTCGTACTTCCCGTACCTGGGTAGTGAACGTGACAGATAGACGACTACCGTCGTCGCGGAGGTAGCCATACATACGAAGATGCCGCTCGCCGTAATTGCGGTGAGAAATGTACACATTGTAGTGGTTGGGCTGCGTACGTGTTAGGGTGGTACCACCGGGAAGCTTACAAATAACACACCTCGCCGGTACACCCGAACCACGAATCCAAGTGGTAAAAGTAAATATGAACAACCGCCCCTAACGAGAGCAAATTCCCGGGATCGTGAACGCAGTTTTCTGCATGAAGTTCTCGGGCGAGACTTTCGAGTCCAAAGTTTCTGAGAATGGACATAGTGATGGTAGCGTACTCTGTCTAAACAATGGGTGTAGGTGATGGAAAGCTACGCTCGAAACACAGTAACAGTGCACACCCTGTGCATCGTAGTAATTTTCTCATCGCATCCGGCGGGGTAAACACCCTGCATTGTCGATTCGTTCAAGGTGTAACATCCCCGAGCGGTAGCGGAGGAAGCCTCCAGCTCATCACATAACCTCTGGGGCTCGTGATTGTGCCGACATGATGCATCATCGGACATGCCAGTGAGCACACGGCGATAGCCGTCGTGCGCAAGGATCTGACCGAGCATGAGTAGAGAAAGCCCAATGTGTGGGGTGTCCGTATTTTACCCCCTAACGGTCCGATAATCTTTGCCATCGGCCATCATGCAGTCCCTGGCCATATCCTCCAACGTGTGAATGAAAGGCATGAAGCGTGGGGAGGGTGCAGGGTCATTTTCGGCAGATGTCCGAACTTCAAGGAAACAGATGCTGAATGGCGCAGGAAACAAAGTGAGCGCACACAGGCGTAGCGAGTGATTGGAGCGCCGTTCACCAACCTTAAAGACAATACTGTGAATGACCTCCGATTCCCGAGGTGGTGATCAAATCTGCTTCACGCCGGGTGATGCACCGGGACCCTCGGGGAGGATCTCACGTCGGTTGAAGAATTCAAGAAAAAGATACCCGGCCAGTCTGGCGAACACAATGTGATCCTTTGTCTCCAGATTGGAGGGGTTGGCCTGAATCTGTTCGTCGGTGTGACGTTCGGCGTTGAGTATGATATTGTACGCGTTGAGGTAGTTGGGCCAGTGTTTGGGCCAAACCTCGTGCAAAGGAGGCGAGCGATGGAGGGGGGCAGCAGACAGCGCAACCGTTGACGTACGCGGCGAACAAGGGACTGGGAGATATGTTGTTCAAGACGGACGAAAAACGATTCGACCGCGCGCATAACCCGTACGATCCAGACCCCTCCGATGTTAAAGCTCAAGAACGGAGGTCTGGTTGGCTGCATTGCGGTCCTCCCTGGTGTACTAGCATCTTAGTCTCAACCAATAACCCTACACAGGTCCATATCGTTTGTGAATGAACTACGGATGTCATGAGCGGCGTGGACGGAAAGAGCGGTAGCCGGCAGGACCACCAAACCCGGCGCGCCCACTCTGTGCCAAGTTCCCATCAACCTCCTCCCGCGCATGCCCGCGCGCCCATTCGTCTTCTACCCAACCCCAGGGGATGATTCCGACGCTACGTATCCTGGACTGTTCATCATGAAGACTAAACCTAGCAATTAACTCCTCTCCCGACTTCCTGGATTCGTCCTTGTACAACCTATGCAACATGCGACAACGATGGCGTCCCCAAACCCGTGTGGTCTAACGTTGGCCGTGACAATCTCGCTCCAACATTTTCGGCGCCAGCTCTCCCCCGCTGTAGAGGAATTATCCATGGTCTGTCCCTCCGTCTTGCTGTGTTTCTAACAGGTGTACATTGGCGACACAAGGTTTGCACGGTCCTCCCCTCCCATACATCTCCGCCCGCTGACAAGATGGACATTCGCCAGTGATTCTTGCACCAAGGGACATCGAACGCGAGTGATTGAGCTGACTCTGGGCCGTATGCCCTCTATGTCTTCGACCTTGTGCATTCGTACACACGCCCTCTCAGTTCAGCGAACAGAGGATACGGTGCACCTATGGATTTGGGTTGGTCCTCGGTCAGGTCCATGCTTTTCCCGACAGTGACGGATAGCATACAACTCCCCACTTGCAGATCTGCGGTCTCGGTCTATCCAGGGAAGGTTCGGAAATGACAAGAAACAGAACAGCGTTACCGCAGTCAACCGTTTGGGTGACCCTGGTCCTCACAACACTTTCGAATTCAATACTTTAGTGCGTATCTGGAGCAGTGGCGACGTAATTCCAACCCGAGCGACTTGATCACCTACTAACGGTCCTGGCCGCTTGAAGCTGCATACCAATGGCGTTTTTACAGGAAGATTAGCTCCCCACTCTCATCTTATCTGGCAATGGCTCTACGTAATAATATGAATATCAAAGTCAGGGCGCCCAAGCTTGGTCAGCTGGGACAGCGGTCGCCGCAGCAGACCGGGCTGAATTACAATCTACCGCCCGCGATCGCACACCCCACGCGGAACGGAGAGACGAGCTATTTCCGAACCCCGAACGTTCAGTCGTTCCAACAACGTCCTGCCCCCCCTGAACGCATGCAATCCCCGGTGTATTGAACAACGTGTCATCAACTGCACGTCCACACGCATATGTACTTGTTTCCCTCCAAACAATGTGTTGGGAGGCACCATCAACGATCGATCCTCTCGGGTCACTGCCTCAATTGAGACCCCCATGATCACCGGTGCGGGCCAGGGGTCCCAAAGAAATTGGGAACCGTGGTCTGCCCCCTCTCCAGAGCGAGTTCGCTTCGAAAGTCGCGCTGTACGTTGCGGATGACGCAGTGGGGGTGGGGTGCATCGGATTGGAGAGATCCGATCAATCCGGGACCGCTCCCCACACAAACCCTGCAATCGAGAGCTAGAGCGTGTCCAATCACAATCAATCCCTGCTTGGTTTTGGAGGCAGCGCTCCCGGGTCTCAAGGCCTCATGGAGGGAGTCTCCCATGCTCAGGGCTCTTTTAAACGGGAGTGGGCGATTCGCCGTGCTTCGTGCCAATCCTCTTCCCCCGCCCCCCATCAACCCGGGCCATCTCATGTCTTCTTCGCTGGAGGATCTCATCCAACTCGGAAATGACATGTAAGCTCAAGCTTACCTTGTCTCTTCCTCTTCATCTGGATAGTCGAAGCTAATCTCGGATCCAACTCCCGTTGGGCCCTCAGCTCCGCGTTCAAGGTACGCAGTTTTATGAGGAAAGAGCATGCGTACCGAGGTGCTGACGACGACACAGTATTATGCCGTGGCAATGATCACAGTTCTGCTCTACGAGTACATCTTGTTGTTACCGGACGAGGTGAGAACGGATCTCATCCGCCCGTGTTGGGCCGCTGAACCCTTATCAACGTAGATCAACTACGCCTGGACATCAAGCAGGACTTGGAGTATGCAAACATATTACCACACGTGATAGTTTGATGGCGTTCTAACGACCATATAGCATTCTATCTTTTCTTGATGGTATGTTTAACCATTCATTTTCCTTTACGTACTCGCCCTCATCTCACCGTATTCATAGAACAGGTATTTCCCACTGGCCTTCTTAATATGGATGTTGGCTGGTCAGTGTTACATGCACGGTTCCGCTCGGGTGTGGGACTGGAGAAGCTGATCACCCGTTGTAGTTTCTACCCAGCCTAACCTTACACAGGAGGTATGTCATCCGGTTCCGCCGGCTGTTCTACCTACCACAACTAAACACCATATTGCAGGTGTACGATCATATCTCCCAAAGAATATCTCCCCCATCTTACGATTGATGAATCAACAGGTGCAACAAGACATCCTTCGTGTCGATGTTTTCCTTCGTCATCTGCACTTTACTTGCCCAGACGGTCTTAACCCTCAGGTAAGCGCGACGACCCCCGCATGAGACGCTTGTTACAAATACCAAACACATACAGGATTCATGCGATGGCGGCGAAAAACGCAGTCGTCACCTCGTGCTTCATCGTGATCAGTTTGTCCCAACTGGCGCTTGGGGTGTATTTAACGTGTTTAATGGCGATTCATCCTGGTAGGAGCCTAGAACCAACATGCGATCATGGTTGCCTGAACTCTTTAAACTTCTTCAGCCCAGACTCTTTCGACGGGGATCCCATACGGCGCTTTCCAAACATGCGTCTTTGAACGACATAGGTCCGCGGAAGTGGCATACACAAGCATCTCACTCGGCTACGGTAAGGAAAAAGTCATCTCTCCTTTTATTTGGGTGAGATTTTGATCTCTCTCTTCTTTCACTGGAAGACTCTATCGCATTCGCAGTGGTCGTGTTCTTCGCGTTTAAATCAAAACTGCGCGGACTGGGGTTCTCGAGCATTATGGATACTCTTGTCAGGGACGCGACGAAGTACTTCTTCCTGGTCTTCACCTCTCACCTAGTTCTCGCGATGACACTCCTTCTCGCAAGTGTGAGTCTTGGCTTTAATGACCGTTTACAGAAGTTGAGACCTGATCCTCCGAAATTGTTTTAGCCCTCCATCCAATTAACTCCTGCAACGTAAGTTGAGGTGATGTCCTGCATTTCCTCTGCGACAACTGACGACAAACCACCGATGCACCGATGCAGCGGAAATGTTGTGTAAGTGACGTCGGTTCGATGCTTCCTGCTTTATTTTACTAACGACTCGATCTGGGCCTCCGCTTTCGTCCCGCTCAATCAGGTATCTCCCAGTCATGATCACACGGCTGATGATCTCCCTGAAGAAAGCCAGCCTTTCCACGGGTTCTACAGAGTGGAGTCTCGGAGCGTCCACTGTTCAGCAGAGTGACCTCAGCATGCAGTTCAATCGTTATGACCCTTATGCGCTTGAGGAAGAGCCCATCCTAGATAGCGAGATCCCTCTCTCGCCCGTTCCTAAGCTCGACGAAAAAGGCGATTGTTGAAGGTTGGCGCTGAACGTGTGGTATAGGCGTATATATTGTGTACTTTGATTTCTTTAGTAATTCCCCTCATATTTAATTAGGGCCTAGGACCGATAGGCGGCAAAGCCCGAGACTCCAACAGTTGTGGGATCACAAACCAAGGTCTGTCGCAGCCACATTTGAACGGACATGCGAGCGTAATTACACTCGAGACCGGAAATAGCTGGGTAATACATTGAAGCCGCTGATGAAGTCGTAAATGAGAGCGGGGTGGTCGAATAAAGATAGAAGCCTGACTCGATAAGGGTTATAGTGGACATAACGGTCATCTGCCCAACCTCCGATGTGGATGCGGTAGAAGAGTAAACAACTCTAAAGAGCATATTCGTTCGCGTTTGGTATGTTGCGAAAGGAGGAAGACACGGCACGAGGACACGCGCCGGTCCAAATAGGTACAACGTCCCGAGAACTTAGCCGCCTCAACATCCATGCAACGCGACGCTGCGCGGTTTATCGACCTTCCATCTGACATTCTTCTACATGTGTTCGGCGAATGCGATGTCTTCGATATTCTGAGCCTATCTTCCGTGCGTGGTTCATGACACCAGCGAGATCCGTCTCCCGCGCCTCATATCGCCTGTCTTAGACTTGCAAACGGTTGCAACAAGTTGCAGACGAGCACCAGACGTGGCTGGTCCAAGCTAAACGGCTTCAGGTCCCCATCCCGGACGGTGCGAATCCGTCGAAGGAGGAACTCAGGGATTGGGCCATTTCTCGTGTCAAGGTGGACGTGTGTTGGATCAAAGGACATCCGGAGTGTCTGAAGGTACATGAGTTCGATTTGGCTGGGACTCCTGCGAACATATACTGCTTCCCCGGCGGAAAATTCGTTCTCCTGTTCTACGGGACTGGGTCTATGGATTTGAAGGAGATCCGGGGTTCGGATGCTGATGGATGGGACCTCGTGCGCGTTGCAAGACATGAAGGGCGGGACCCGTCTATTGGCTACGCGGCATTCTGGAGCAGAACCCCTACGGAAACGAATTACGGATACCACGTCCATGCATATGTAAACGAGGGCCGTGACAGGTACGTTTCATGGACCAGGCGTGCTACTCACCGCCGCCGCTGATCACATGACTATACGAAGGCTCTTCGTTTTCCTCGTTGATCAGATCTCACGAACAATCGAGGAAACGCAAGTCGTGGAGATCCGTGGAAACGATCCTTGGGACATATTCTGGGAGATACTGCAAACGAAGAATAAGGTATTCTGCTGCCTCGAGGTGCCTCGGGAAGGATGGGGAATCCTCGTGGTGCAACTCGACGGCTTAAACACGATCCAAAAACGCTTCCTCCTGACTGCCCAAACGGTACAGTGATCCTTCTACACCCTGTCACCCCGACTTATTTATCGTTCAGAGTCTCGATTTCGGTGCCAAGTCTGATGAGGTGCGGTTCTTCTCCGTATCGGAAAACAGTATCGTCTTGTGCCACCCGGAGGGAATTTATCTGTACCACATCCCTGAACTCGGGTCCGCAATGGATGTCGGCTTCACTCTATCCCCGGTTTGGTACTGGTCAGGAGAACCTAGCCAGTCCTACTGTGGGAGCCTCTACGATACACTCTCGCGATATCCAAAGCTCTACATCCAAGGGTCATCTGACATACACAAGCTCGAGTTCGACTTAGGTGAATCTGGTTTTCCAGTGGTCCTTAATCATACCATCACCGGGGAACTGCCTGCATATTGTGTACCTGATGAGGGGCCTCAAGATCTTGTACTGAAGGGGCGGAAGGGGGTGCGTCCTTCCTGGAGTTGGTATGATCCTGTGATACAGTTCAACACTTTGTTACTGGGAAAAGAGCAGGCTACAGGAGTATTTCTAGTCTGCACGGATGAAGAAGGTTTTACTGTATGGGACGCACTCGTGGACCTAGACGATGTGACGGGGAGACTCTTGGTTGGTGTAAATCTTTTCGAGGAGACCACTGGTCTTCACGTGCATAAACTGTGGCTCGTGGACCTACCGGCCCAGAGGTGATTCATGTATAGGGTATACCGGTAGCACTAGTAGTACGCGTAGAAGTGATCTTTTGTGGGTGCATATACTCACAAAAGCGCCGGCAAAAACAAGATTGAGGCTAGCCACATTTTGCAAGGGTGGTACCCCCCAGACCTTCACCTCACGCACATCCATTGGCTATTACCAGCATCCTCAAGATGGCATCGTCTCCGGCCAAACCACACGTCAGGTACTAGTTTTTAGCTTGAAGATTGTATTGGGACGCTTGTTTGACTTCGTAGTTCGGTAAGATGTACCGTTTGCAATACCGAGCGGATCTATCCAGACCTATTCAATGCGTTGAAGTGGGAGTAGCAGGTAGGGTTGTTGGTAGGGGTTGGCAACATTTCGGACTCGACGGAACGTTAGCCGCTGACACCATCATGATCGAAGTGATCCTCGTACTTCACTTGCACTTCGATATCGCATCAGAGGCAAAAAGGGCGCAACTCTGGATTCTCGCCCTAATACCAGTTGGTAGGTACGAGCCAAAAAAACGACAACTCTTTCTCACACCCCCGGACTCCCTCAACTTCTCGTATCTGCCACTCGTAGTGCACGACAGTCCCGGGCACGTTCCAGCTATCTCTTCACGAGACCCTCGAACATTCCTCTTCACCCACCCTTTCCCTTTGTGCCGGCACGCATACCATTCTGGAGTCTTCTCGTACCCGAGGATTTTTACTTCGCTGGTCCGGATGTAGAGGGTCCGCATAGATACCGGCCTGGAGGATACCATCCCGTACGTCTCGACAGGGTGATTCACAAGCTTGGATTCGGTGGTTATTCCACTGTTTGGTTCGCACGCGATCCCCATTCAACCGCTCAGACGTGAGTTATCGTTGTCATGAATTTCAGTCTATTGTTTCGGGGCTGTTCGTCACAACGGGCTCTAACCACTCACGATACAGTCGATACATCGCCCTCAAGTTCGCCGTGGCTGATCTCACCAGCAAGAACAGCGAGATCAATATGCACTGTCACCTATTTGATCACGTCCTTGTTCTCTTGGACTAGAGTGAGGTATGGCTACGGTACTCACTTTCCTTTGGAATGTGTCTGGGGACCTCGCGGCACAAGACCTTTTCTGCGATAATTGTTACCGTTACTGTCCCCTGTGTACGTCGCGTGGCTCCCAGTTGAATGAGGTGAAGCATCGAGGGCTCGTGATCAATCGACGATTAAGAACGGAACGATGCAGCCGCCCCTCGCTGTCAGATCAACGACCGTGGGCAGACAGGGATGAGCGGTTGTAGGAAATCTGACCAACGATATATGTAAGTGATGATTGATGATGGAACATGAAGCCGATCCTAGACCTCACCCCCTCCACGATCTCCCTCAGTCCCCGGTATTCCAGCAGCTTAGTCTTGGCCGATAATCCTACACCAATCCATGTCGTTTGTGAGCGAGCTACAACTTTCCCAATCTATTTATCTGAGCCATATATCACTGTGCGGACTAGTAACTGGTAGGTGAAGGGATGGCTCAAATGCGAGGACTCCGAAGACGCGAGGACCAAGTCGTCGGCAGAACGCACTACCGATCGGGGGAAAGGAAACAGAGTCAGCAAGTGAGATCGAAACTGAGACGGGGGGGCGACGAAACCGAGACCCGGACCCCATCAAGGCGGAACGCGAGCACGTCTTCCTTCTATCCACTCCCGTAGCTTGAGTAGACCGGAGGATATGCATTGCGAACGCGAGGGGACGCGGCAGTCGGACGCGCGCTTGTGGTCGCTTCCCTCATCGCACGCCGCCGGAGTTGGGATCCGAATCTCTCGGGGAGAGACTGAGGGTGTCACGAAACGTTCGCCGTGTTCTCTGGGGATTTGGATTTTACATGCCAACATCGCTTTGATCATTACGTGGTGGACCACTGGGGTTGGAGACCGTTAGTGCCGACGACAGTCGTGTCCACAGTGTATGCGGTTGGTTGGGTGAAATCGATAGCATTGGCGTAGGTGCACACCGGGATACTCTGCGGAAAATCCAAGGTCATATGGCATACTGGTAGAGAGTAACCGGTGGAGGGGGTGTTTGGACAGAAGTGAACGTCAATATGACCTGTACAGGCCAGTCACGATGGGTGCGCAAGCGGGGGTAGTTGGGATGATATCCAATCATCCCCATGGGTGGAAGCAGAATTACAGTAGGACAACGCGTTTGGTGCTGGGCGACTGAGCGAACACCGCGAATCCAACCTTCGGCCACCACCCAGAATCTGCTCCGGCCCAGCACTAACACGCGTCTCTGGGGTTCCTTATCAAGACCGTTCAAAAAGGCAAAACGTCGAATCGCGGAGGGCGATCATGAGCAAAAGGGAGAATTTGGGAGTGAAAATTGACGAGAAGGGAGAGTCGACAGCGAGGAAAGCGAAGCTGGCCAGAGTTTGCACCCACAAGAGGCTGGGGACGTCACGGGACGTGGACACGGGCAAGAGGGGAACGATGGTGATAAGAAAGAGTTGTCCAGGTCGATTTGCCCATTCCCGACCGTCGTATTTGAGTGGCTTGGCACATTGGGTAAACGGACGGGTCGGAACGACTTGTCGAGGATGAAAGTACTAGCTGTATGAGTGAGATGGAGTGACTACACGATACGGGGGAGTCACGGTCGGTGCTGGCAAGAAACAAGAGAAGAAAATATCCTCAAGGAGAGACTGCCGACACCATCACGGGCCGCCGCGGTTTGGGACGGATGAAGAGCTGGACAATTTGGAGGCGTTGTACACCGAGAGTACGGACCGGCGAGGCGTTAGTATTGGGTGTACTACAGACACCAGCGCAGAAGAACTTGGACAAAGGAGAGTCACGCCACGCCACTGGAAGGGGAACCCGAAGCCGGACGATTGCCCAGGCTGGTGTCCGCGCTTAGTGTCACGAGGCCATCCACCTGTTATCACCCCACCATCTACAGCCTTCTACACCAGCTTACACCGACCCAACAACGTTATGAAGTGGCGAGAGTTCCTCCATATACCGAAAAGGCATCGTCGGGCGCGAAGCAAAGCCAGGAGCGAGATTGGCTCCGTCGAAGGCCAAAGTGGAGCTGACCTGGCTGTGCCACGTCCTACGGAATCAACCCCAGACCTTGGGATTGGTACCTCTACATTGTCAACCTCCAGTCCCTCGGTCCCTCGTGATCAGGAGCCAAACGGTAGGCAGACGACCCTATCCTGGGTGATCCTTCTGACATCACTTGCCGTGCAACACAGACCCTCACACTAGGCTTGTCCTGAATCCGACCTCCTGGCAGGAGGTCTGCATTCGGTGATAGCCAGACACAGGATCGTGATATCCGCGGCTGAGTTGAAATATTAGGAGTGGGTCATAGCCAAATATAGATACGAACGAGTGGGTCGCGACTAAGTAAACATGTTAAGCAGCCCCCCGCACCGACACTGTAACGCGACCTCCGTCTCCGTCGACCGCCACACCATCTGCCTATACCGGCACTTTCCCAACTGCGCCGCCCGACCTACACTCGATTCGTCCCTACCGCGAGACCACCAGGAGTCTCGTTGATCCGTCCTCACTCGTCCTCAACTACCACGACATTGACCAGCATCAATGCTGTCCCAACCCTACGGACGACCAAACGGGCCCATTCTCCTGTTCAATCATGCCTGGAGGAGCAGTCGCTACCAGTGATGGCATCGGTGCTAACACACCCAGGAATGTCTGGGCTGGTATTCTCTCTGTACGTCCCAACCCACTCCCAACGCGCATCCCCCACATTCTAACCATCGTCCACCATGTAGACAGTCTTTACCGCCTTTGGTAGTATCCTCTTTGGTTATGATACTGGTGTAATCCCCAGCGCCCATGCCATGAGGAACTGGTTGTGCACCTTCGATACAGTTAAACCCACCGCCGGGGTGTGTAGCATCACTCCATCCCAGTGGTCCCTCGTCGTCTCCATTTTGTCCGCTGGTACTTTCTTTAGCGCCCTTTTTGGCACCCCCACCACAGACATCCTTGGTAGGCGATGGTCCGTTGTCCTCGCTGTCGGCATCTTCACCGTTGGTATTGTCATGCAAGCCGCCGCTGAAGCTACAAGGGTGAAAGTTACGACCGAGAAGGGGATGGGGCCGACGTAGCTGGAGAGCGAGTCTTTTGGATGGACCGACCTCAGCCAGCGGAGCCAAAATCTGTGTTAGTGCGTGAAGGCAATAACAGTCAGGGAGGGGAAGCCAGTCAGAGGCATTCACACCCACACCCAGACGTCGAGGTTACAGTGGGAAGTGGACGCAGCCGAGAACCCGAGGGGGTCCACCCCTTTCCATCCACTCCTTCGCAGTGAGAAGCTCGACAGTACGTGAACATGGTCGCTTTGGTCGCTGTCTCTGACCGTCCCTTCTGATAATGTAGATGTACCTGCCCTTCCTGACGAGACCCTCAAACTGGGCGCCGTGGCAGACGAGAAGAAACCGAGGTGCCAGTCTGCCGCGTCTGCCATGGCCGAGTTGCTCCGTGGGGTGAGAGACTCCGCAAGTGCCTTCGGACCGCTCAGATCTATCGCGAGATCTCTCCGCTTTATTATCAACGATTACGAGGTATGGCCTCCCTTCCGCACATCCGGTCCGTAATGCTTATTGTCATTCCAGTGGATGGAGGTGAATAAACATGCCACAGAATCATTGCGACGAGATCCGTGTTTCCTACCAGCAAGAGAAGGATATGGGCGGGTCCTCCTACCACGACTGTTTCCGCACCGGTGAAAACAAGATTCTCCTCCGACCCTCACTCGTATCTTCATCCAACTGTGGCAACAACTCACCGGTATCAACTTCATCTTCTACTACGGTACCCACTTCTTCGAGAATCCTGGTATTCGTAACCCCTTCTTGGTCACCATCGCCACCAACATCATCAACGTGTTCATGACTATTCCTGGCATGTGCTCTTGCCCGCTTACACGTGCAGGACATTGGAGGAATTGGCTCTGTGCATGATATGGGAGGATGAAGAGGGTATCGCAATAGTTGTCGTCTTGAAAACAGCCTTCACTGGCATGCCCCCGATGAACCAGGAATGGAGAAGTTGTCAGAGGTATTCCTCCAGAGTTCATTATCCGGACCTCCTCTATCTACCAGAACAGACCAGTACACAATTGGAATCCTCCTCGACTCGACAACGGCTATTCTTATGTGGCCATGACTTAGCGATGTGTTCTGCATGGTCCCGAAAATGATGTGTTTACTGCTGTACATTATTGGTCCCAACACGTCCTCCACTCACCTTCAGTTTGGCAATGCGAGTGACAAAGAAGATATACTATGAAGTGCAGACGTCCCCGAGGTAATTATCACCTTGTCCACGATCGAAGATCACTCCGGATCTCTGGTGAACCTCACCTTATTCGAAGTATGGGACGCAAACGACGGTTTCTAGAAGCTCTCCATCGACTCAACTTGAAGAATGTTGGATCGCTCACCAAAACCATGTTGTCCGCGATGGATTCGGTCTCGGTCCTGGTCACCCAGGATATCTTCTAGTTACCCCATTTGCAATACTTTGTCGACGTGTATGTATCATTCCGCACCCGAATAAATCCTTTATCTTGTTCTTCCGTCATTCGTACATATTTATTGTGTACAGTCTCCATGAATATTGTACATGCACACCCTACATACATTGATAGTTGAATATATCATTCAGCGGAATCGCGTGCCGGAGCATTTTTTTCTGCAGAACTTTGAGTCTTGGGACAAATATATGTACCGAAGGTGTCTCTCCTAATGCATCCTACGCACTACCTTGTTCACCATACGGAGGAAGGCGAGCTGAAGCTGGTAGATCAATGCGGTTTCAAATCCGGTTCGTTCAACTTGGCAACCAGTCAGCCTCATGATCGCTTCGTAGAAGATCGAGAAGAGTATGTCTCTGAGACTTCCAGCTGCACCGCGTTGGCAACATGGTTGTCGAGGTTTTTGAGCGAGGATAGCATGGTGGTTGTTTTTGAGGGCTGTGTTTAGGGGGTCTACGTCCCGCACCAAGGGCAGGCCAGTTCTCCGCATTGCAGATCCCCAGAATTTAAAAAAAAAAAAAAAAAGCATTGCAGATCCCAAGATCCCGCTAGGGCATATATGGGTGAGCGGAGTTTCGGCAGTCCGGCAGATCGGACGAACACAGACCTCCGCTCAGGGCGTTTGATCGAGTCCCAGCCTCAATTCAGAGCTGGCCTGCCCTCTGAACTTGAGGTTGGATTCCAGCCTACCTCACACCGTTTCCGATCTAGTTCTATCCGTCCCCGGAAGAGACCGAAGTGGCCTCCCCGAATCTCCAGGCCGCACCGTTGAATCAAGAGCAGTACCCGAAAATAAATCCGACTGGAAATCCACCG
>Ga0307513_10007095_pt1 | contig 14568 bp, 10 predicted proteins | sample 15_EM_MG_FD_202174 | JGI IMG/M metagenome (GOLD analysis project Ga0307513, IMG submission 202174) | Populus trichocarpa ectomycorrhiza microbial communities from riparian zone in the Pacific Northwest, United States - 15_EM | ecosystem: Host-associated > Plants > Roots > Unclassified | place... | reverse complement strand
CGCGCGCCTACGCCGAGCTCGGCTACTACGTCTCGTTCTCGGGCATCGTCACCTACAAGACCGCCCAGCCGCTGCGCGACGCGGTGCCGCTCGTACCCCGCGATCGCCTGCTGATCGAGACCGATTGCCCCTACCTCGCACCGATCCCCAAGCGCGGAAAGCGCAACGAGCCGGCCTTCCTGACCCACACCGCCGAGGTCGTGGCGCGATGTTCGGGTATGACTTTCGACGAGTTAGCCGAGACGACGGCACGAAACACCTGTCGGGTGTTCCGCTTGCCCGAGGCTTGACGCAGACATTCACCGCGGGTATAGAAACTCCCCTCGTTTCGGTTACGTAGGAGCTCGCTGCCATGGCACTCAAGATCGGCCTCTTAGGCAAGAAGATCGGTATGACGCAGGTGTTCGCGGATGACGGCGAAGCCGTCCCGGTCACCGTGATCCAGACGGGGCCGTGCCACGTGATCGGCACGCGCACGCAGGAGCGCGACGGGTACACCGCCGTCGTCCTGGGCTTCGACGAGAAGCCGGTCCGGCTCGCCAACAAGGCCGAGGTCGGTGCCCTCAAGGACACCAACATCAAGCCGCAGCGCTTCGTCCGCGAGCTCCGGCTGCCCGCCGAGGAAGTCGCGAAGTACACCGTCGGTCAGGTCCTCGGACCCAAGGACGTGTTCGCCGAGAGCGCCCCGATCGACGTCGAGGGCATGAGCAAGGGCAAGGGCTATCAGGGTGTCATCAAGAAGCACCACATGAAGGGCATGACCCGCGCCCACGGTACGCACGAGTACTTCCGCCACGGCGGATCGATCGGCTGCCGCCTCACCCCGCAGCGCGTCCACAAGGGCAAGCGCATGGCGGGCCAGATGGGCAACGAGAAGGTCTCGATCCAGAACCTCCAGCTGTTCCGCATCCTCGAGGACGACAACGTCATCCTCGTGCGCGGCGCGGTGCCGGGCTCGAACAACGGCTACGTCGTGGTGACCAACGCCGCGACCCGCACCGTGTACAAGCGCAAGGGCCTGGGCAAGGAAGAGGTTCGCTCGAAGAACCCGCTCAAGGCCTCGAAGAAGGCAGCGGCCGGCCGCGGCTAGGCTGCTCGTCACGCTGTTGGCTGGCCCGGCGCATCGAGCGACCGGGCCTGTTTTTTTGGGACATCGCTTTTGGTTATGGCGAAGAAGCTCGACGACCGCAGCACGCGCCACGACCGCTTCCACCAGCAGGCGAAGCGCGAAGGCTTCCTCGCGCGCGCGGTCTACAAGCTCGAGGAGATCGACGCCAAGCACGCGATCTTCGACGGCGGTCATCGCGTGCTCGATCTCGGCTGCGCGCCGGGATCGTGGCTCCAGTACGCGCGCCAGAAGATCGGCGACAGCGCGGTGCTGGTCGGGCTCGATCGCGCGCCGCTCGACCGGCCGCCGCCGCGCGCGCGCCTGCTGGTCGGCGACGTCCACACGATCTCGATCGCCGAGCTGCTCGGCGATCAGGCGGCGTTCGACGTCGTGCTGAGCGACATGGCGCCCGACACCTCGGGCATCCGCCACGCCGACCAGTCGCGCTCCGAGGCGCTGTTCGAGCGCGCGCTCGACATCGCGACCCAGGTGCTCGCGCCGGGCGGCAACTTCGTCGGCAAGCTGTTCCAGGGCCCCGACTTCAAGAAGCTGACCGAGACGGTGCGCGCGCGGTTCGCCTCGCAGAAGACCGCCAAGCCGGCGTCGAGCCGCCAGATCTCGATCGAGCAGTACGTGATCGGCAAGGGCTTCCGCGGCCAGGCCGCGCTGGGAGCCGGGCGATGAGCGCGCCGCTGCGCCTGGTGATCGACCGCTGGGGCGTGCCGTCGCCGCGCAAGATCGAGGCGGCGATCGAGGTGCTGCACCGCGGCGGTGTGGCGGCCTACCCGACCGATTCGATCTACGCGCTGGGCTGCGCGATCGAGGCGCGCGACGCGATCGAGCGGATCTATCGCGCCAAGGGCATGAAGAAGAACCAGCGGCTCGCGCTGATCTGCCCCGATCTGTCGAGCGCGTCGGAGTACGGCATGTTCTCGCAGACCGCGTTTCGCCTCGCGCAGCGCATCTTCCCCGGGCCGTACACGCTGGTCGTGCCGGCGACCCGCGCGGTGCCGCGCACGCTGACCGACAACAAGCGCCGCACCGTCGGCATCCGGGTCACCGGACACCCGATCGCGCAGGCGCTCGCGATCGGCCTGGGCCGGCCGCTGCTGACCTCGAGCGCGATCGCGCCCGAGACCGGCGAGCCGTGCCGCGACGCCGACGAGATCCTCGAGGCGTTCGGCAAGCACATCGACGTGGTGATCGACACCGAGCAGACGCCGGCCGAGCCGTCGACGGTGATCGAGGTCGACGGCGACACGATCACCCTGATCCGCGAGGGTCAGGGCCCGATCGCCGGCATCCTGGATGGTTAGCCCGGTGCCGGCATGAAGCCGACCCGACGGCGCGTGCTGCAGCTGGCGGGTGCCGGTGTCGTCGGCTGGACGCTCGGCTGCGGCGACAACCACCTCGGCGACGACGCCGCGGCCGTCCTGGAGCCCGACCTCGCGTCCTTTGTGGTTGCGGTGTGGACGCCGCGCGCCGCTCGCAGCGCCGAGGTCGAGGTCGACGGCGGCGACGGCCCGCCGATCGTCGCCACCCTCGCGCTGGCCGACGGCCTCGGCGCGATGCCGATCACCGGCCTCGCGCCCGACACCGCGTACGAGGTCACGATCACGATCGACGGCGCACGCAGCAGGCCGCACCACGTGCGCACCGCGCCCGCGCCCACCGACGCGCGGCCGGTGCGGATCGCCATCGTCGCCGACATCGATCCCAGCCCCGAGTTCGAGACCGACCTGCTCGACGCGGTGATCGCCGAGCAGCCCGACCTCGTGCTCGCGATCGGCGACTTCCCCTACACCGACAACGGTCCGCCCGCGCACAGCCTCGCCGAGTACCGGGCGCGCCACGTCGAGGTCCGCCGCCACCCGCCGGTGCGCCGGCTGCTCGAGGCCTGCGGCCTGCGGGCGATCTATGACGATCACGAGTTCGTCAACGACTGGGACGCCGCGGCCGCGACCGCCGAGCCCGAGCGCTACGCCGCCGCGCTGCAGAGCTGGGACGAGTTCTTCCCGCTCGCCACGCCCGGCGACATCAAGTACCGGCGCTGGCGCTGGGGCGCGGGCCTCGAGTGCTTCCTGCTCGACTGCCGGCGGTTCCGCAGCGCCAACAGCGCGCCCGACGACGCCGACAAGACGATGCTCGGGGCCACGCAGCGGGCGTGGCTGATCGAAGCGGTGGCCGCGTCGACCGCGACGTTCAAGCTGATCCTGACCAGCGTGCCGCTCGATTTCGGCGTGGGCGACGATCACTGGGCGACCTACGTCACCGAGCGCGACGCGATCTTCGCCCAGCTGATCGGGATCTCGGGCGTGCTGTTCGTCAGCGGGGATCAGCACTGGTTCGCCGCGCACCGCCACGCCCACGGCATCCGCGAGATGCAGATCGGGCCCACCGCGCGCGGCGTCCTCGCGCCCGGCGCGATGGTGCCCGGCGTGCTGTACCGCGCCCAGCGCTACAACGCCGGCGTCATCGAGATCGCGGGCGACACGCTGACGCTCAGCGGCCTCGGCGAGGGCGGCGAGCGGTTCTACCGCGAGACCGTCACCGCCGCCGAGCTCACGCCGCGCGCGACCACCTGAGACTCGGCGACGCGGGTTGCCCGGCGCGCCGAGGATGCGGCACAGTGGGCCGATGGCGCTCCGGCTCGGTGGGCTCGGTGATATCGATCCGGCGGCGGTCCCGCTGCCGACGGGCACCGAGGTCACCACGCGGGTCGCGCGGCTCGTGGACGGTGAGCTGCGGCCGGGTGGCGCCACCGGCCGCGTCGTGGCGATCGGCGAGGCCGGGCTCGAGGTCGTGTTCGTCGACGGCAAGCGAGCGACGTTCCTGCGCGAGGAGCTGACGCCGAGGAAGCTGGGCGTGGCGAGGTATGCGCAGCGCCGGCAGGCGGCGTGGGATCAACTGCGGGGCTGCGTCGTGCTCGACACGCTGGTCGGGTCGCGGGCGTGGGGCGTCGCCGACGAGGGCTCCGACGAGGATCACCGCGGGATCTTCGTGTTGCCGGCGCCGTGGCTGACCGGGCTCGCGGAGCCGCCGCTCGACCTGGTGTCGCTCGACGGATCGTCGACCTACTGGGAGCTCGGCAAGGCGATCCGGCAGGCGGTGCGCGCGGATCCCAACACGCTCGAGATGCTGTTCGCGGCGCCGCGCGCGCTCGATCCGATCGCGGACGAGCTGCTCGCGATGCGCCACGGCTTCCTGTCTCTCGAGATCTACGGCAGCTTCGGGCGCTACGCGCTGTCGCAGCTCGATCGGCTCGAGCACAACCAGCGGCTGGCCGAGCACCGCGCGCGGGTGATCGAATGGCTGCACGACGATCCGGCGCTGACGCTCGACGCGGCGGCGGAGCGGCTCGCCGACGAGGCGCGGATCGCGGCACCGACGCGCGGCGATGCGATCGCGCGCGGTCGCGACTACCTCAAGCAGCTGTACCGCTCGATGTACGATCAAGGGCTCCTCGCGGCCAACGACTGGGCGTCGCTGCGGGCCGCGGCGCGGACCGCGCTCGAGCTGCCGCGCGATCTCCGGCCCAAGAACGCCTACAACCTGGTCCGCCTGCTCGACCTCGCGATCCGCTGGCTCGCGGGCGAGCCGCCCGAGGTGCGCGCGAGCGAGGCGATCCGCCCGATGCTGCTCGCGATCAAGCGCGGCGAGCTCGCGATGACCGAGGTGATGGCGATCGCGCGCACGCTGACCCCGAAGCTCGAGGCTGCGCGCCAGACCAGCCCGCTGCCCCGGCACGTCGATCTGGCGCGCGCCGAGCGCGTGCTGCGCGCTGTGCGCGATGAAGCGGCGCGGCGCTGGTTGGCGCGCGCGCCGGGACCGTGGGGCGCGGACGCTCCAGCTGCACCCGAGGCGAGGTTCGATGACGACTGATCCATGGCAGGTCTTGCTCCCCCACCAGGCCGAGGTCGCGCGCGCGTTCCTCGCCGCTCGCAGCGCCGAGCGCGCGCACCTCGTGATCTACCTGTCGGGGGCGCACGCGTACGGCTTCCCGTCGCCCGACAGCGATCTCGATCTCAAGTGCATCCACGTCGCGCCGACCAGCTCGCTGGTCGGGCTCGCGCAGCCCGACGACGCGCGCGAGCGGACGGAGATCGTCGACGGCGTCGAGCTCGACTACAGCAGCAACGAGCTCGCGCAGGCGCTGCGCGGCATGATCAAGGGCAACGGCAACTTCCTCGAGCGCGTGCTCGGCGACCTCGTGCTCGGCGGTGATCCGGCGCTGCTCGCCGAGACCCGCGCGGTGGTCACGCCGGTGCTATCGCGCCGGGTCGCGCGCCACTACGGCGGGTTCGCGCTGAGCCAGCTGCGCGCGTTCGACGACAAGCCGTCGGCAAAGCGCGCGCTCTACGTGCTGCGCACCGCGGCGACCGGCCGCCACCTGCTCGCGCACGGCGAGGTCATCACCGACGTCACGCGGCTGACCGCGTTCGTGCCGCCCGAGATCGACGAGCTGATCGAGGTCAAGCGCCGCGCCGAGCGCGAGTTGCTCGACGCCGATCAGGTCGCCGCGTGGCGCGCCCGGCTGACGGCGGCGATCGACGCGATCGACGCCGAGCCCTCGAGCCTGCCGGCCGAGCCGCCCGAGGCGGCGATCGCCGCGCTCGACCACTGGCTGCGCGACGTTCGCAAGCGCTCGTGGTGAGCGCTACTGGCGCGTGATCAGCACGTCGTCGACCGCGGCCTCGATCAGGCTGGCGGTCGCGAGGTCGGCGGTCTCGATCACGAGGCGCACGGTCTGGCCGGCGAACGCCGAGATGTCGACGGTGCGGGTCGCGAACGTCGCAGCGTCGTCGGCGGCGGTGCCGAGCTCCTGGATCACGGTCGAGCTGGTCGCACCCACGACGCGGACCCGGAAGAAGTCAGCGCTGGTCGCGTTGTTGAGGTGCGCGAAGTAGAACGCGAGCGACAGCGTGACCGTGCCGCCGGGCGGGATCGCGATCGCCGGCGACTGGATCGACGTCGTGCCGCCGTCGACGTCGTTGACGCCGGCGCTGGCGCCCGCGAGCGGACCGGTCACGAGGTCGAAGCTGCCGCTCCGCGTGGTGCCCTGCTGCGTGGTGATGCCGCTGGTCGTGGTCTCCGGGTTGGCGCGCTGCCAGGCTCCCGAGATCGCGTTGTCGGTGCCGGCCGCGTTGACGGTCCAGCCGCGATCGGTCTCGAAGTCATCGCTGAACACCGTCTCGGGGCCGCCGACCGCGGCGACCGTGACGACCACGCTGTCCTGCGCGGTCAGGCTGCCGTCGGACACCGCGAGCTGGAAGGTGTACGTGCCGGCCACCGACGGCGTGAACCGCGCGGTCGCGGCCGTCGGCGTCAGCAGCGTGACTGCCGGTCCGCCGGTCTGCGTCCAGCTGAACGTGATCGGGTTGCCGTCGGGATCGCTCGAGGCGCCGCCGTCGAGCGTGACCTGGACGTTGACCGTGCCGGTCTGATCGACGCCGGCGTTGGCGATCGGCGCGCGGTTGCCACCGCCGCCGCCGGCCGTGACGCCGCCGGTCACCACGAGGGCGAACGCCTGCGCCGAGCTCGGCACGTTGAACGCGCGCACCGTGATGGTGTACGTGCCGGCGACCGGCGCGAGCAGCGTGACCTGCTCGACGTTGTTGCGGCGATCAGCGGCGCCGCCGGTGGTCGACTGGCTGCCCGAGAACACGTTGCCGAGGAACGTCCCCGACGGGCCGGATACCGTCAGATCGAGATCGTTGTTGAGGTTGACGCTCGCGGCCGGCGTCGACGGGAAGTCGGTCCACGCCAGCGTCGTGCGCAGCGCCTGGCCGGCGGCCACCGTCACGGTGAACGTCTTGACCTGGCCGGCCCCGCCCTGCGGGAAGCCGGCGTCGTCGAACGCGAGCAGCCGGCGGGCCTGGCCGGAGAAGAACAGCGAGTCGTCGAGCAGCACGCGGCCCCAGCCCTGGCAGTTGCTCGGCACCGCGGTGGTGCCGGTGCCGGTCATCGTCTTGGTCGAGTTGAGCATCGTCGCCTTGATCAGCGACGCGGTCGGCGTGAAGCGGTCGGCGACGACCGGCGCGCCGCTGGGGTAGTTACCGTCGGTGTAGTACTGGCGCACCAGCGCGGCCAGGCCGGCCGCGGCGGGGCTCGCCATGCTCGTGCCGCTCATCGTGGCCGTCGAGCAGTTGTTGCTGGTCACGTTGCCGTCGTTGCGCGCCGAGACGATGTTCGAGCCTGGGATCGTCAGATCCGGCTTGATCCGGCCGTCCGCCGTCGGGCCGCAGCTCGAGAAGCTCGCCATCGAGTTGGCGGCGGTCGCGCGCTGGGTCGCGCCGACCGAGATCGTGTTCTTCGCGGTCGACGGGCTACCGACCGAGCCGGCGCCCGGGCCGGAGTTGCCGGCGGCGAACAGGATCAGGAAGTCGGGGTGGTTGAACATGAACTCGTCGACGTCCTGGCACGCCGCCGTGTACGTATTCTGCGGGTTGGAGTCCTCGCGATCGCCCCACGAGTTGGTGTGGATGCGGGCGCCCTGCGTGTAGGCCTGCTGGAAGATCGGGTTCAGGTCGACGACCGGGCAGCCGATGCCCGGCAAGTCGCCGCACGGGTCGGTGAGGAAGCCGGCGTCCTGCACGACGAGCTTGGCGGCCGGCGCCATGCCGTCGCCCGGATCGTGCGCGATCGGGTTGGCGAAGTTGTCGCCGGCGATCGTGCCGCCGACGTGCGAGCCGTGGCCTTGCGTGTCCCACTCGGCCGTCGAGATGCCGCCGGCGCACTCGCTGGCGGTCAGGAAGTCGGTCGCGATGACCTTGCGCTGCGCGAGGTCGACGGTGGTGCCGCCGCACGCGTTGGCTGGCGGCAGGCCGCGCGCCGGATCGCGGAAGTAGCACGCGTCGGCGTCGACGCCGGTGTCGATGTAGCCGACGACCTGGCCCTCGCCGTGGATGCCGTGATCGAAGATCGGCGTCGTCTGGCCGCCGTCGAGGCCGGACTGGCCGACCCAGATCGTCGTGTCGTTGAGCAACTCGCGGCGACCCTCGACGTCGATCCAGAACACGTCGCCGATCGCGGCGAGCGCGCTGGTGACGTCGGCGAGCGCCGCGCCGGTGACGCGCAGGCGGACGCGCGAGAACCGCGCGCCGGGCTCGGCGCCGACCAGCGTGGCGCCCGGCAGCTTGGTCGCCGCGGCGACGACCGCCTTGAGATCGGCGTCGGGGAACACCGTGGTCATCACGGTGCGGGTGTCGGCGGGGGCGATGAAGCCGAGCTCGCTCGCGTTGTGCGAGATCTTGTACTCGGGCAGGTACGCGCCGGTCCACACCGCGCCGATCGCGGCGCTGGCGGCGAAGCCCGCGGCGACGCCGGCGTTCGGGCGAACGAGGAACGTGTCATGCGGCAGGTAGGTGTAGATCTTCGCGGTCGCCGCGAGCGCGTGGAGCTGCGCTTCGCTGACGGGCCCCGGGAACTTCACCAGCGTGTAGCCGCCGCTCGCGGTCGCCGGTGCGAGCGCGGCCGCGGCCGTGCCAGTGCGCGTGTCGATGACCTGCGAGCCGAGCGCGATCGTGTAGGCGCGATCCTGATCGTTGCTCGTGACGTCGGTCGGTGGATCACAGGCCAGCAACGCCAGCAGCAGCGCACACGAGATCTTGAATCCGTTTCTCATCGTTCGTCCTCCCGGGCGCGAGAGCATCACGTGCGGGAGATCGCCGACAAGCGCGCGGCGCGATCAAACGCTTCCATGCGCGGCGCGCGTACGCAGCGATACGCTTGGTGCGCGCGTAGGTCAGCGTGCGCCAACCGACCGGTCGTGCTGTGAACGCGACCGACAACCGACGACCGACGACCGACGACCGACGACCGACACCCTCAGCGACGACGGCGCCGCTCGGGCGGCTTCGGCGGCGGCGCCGGTGCCGCCGCCGGCCCCGCGGGCTCGGCCAGGCCGAGCTCCTTGGGCAGCTTCGGATCAATCGCCGCCGCGACGCGCGACAGCTCCGCCGCCGGAACCTGATCCTTGATCTCCTTCAGGATCGTCGCCGCGTCGTCCTTCTCCTTCGGCGTCGCGTCCTTCTTCGTGCCGACCGCCTCCGCGTAAAGCAGCCGCAGCGTCGGCGGCGGCGTACCGATCTCGTCGAACACCGGCTTGAGCACCGCGAGCGCGCGCTCCGACTCGCCGTGGCGGATCATCACCTTGGCCTGCAGCACGCGCGTCGGGAAGTACCCCGAGTTCACCTTGAGCGCCTCGTCGAGCTGCTTGCCGGCGCCGTCGATGTCGCCGTTGGCGAGCAGGATCTCGGCGAGCGTGGTGCGCGTGCGATAGACCAGCGGGTTGGGCGACTCGTCGGTGATCTCGGAGATCGCCTGCTCGAGCTGGGTCTGCGCGTCCTTCATGTTGTTGTTGGTGAAGTGCGCCATGCCGAGCGCGTGGCGGCCGACCTTGCTCTTCGCGCGGCGCGCCAGCTTCTCGAGCGCGTCGGTCGCCTCGAGGCGCTCCTTGCCCTCGCTGCCGACCATGCGCGCTTGCTGACGCACGATCTGTGCCTCGCCGTTGTCGGGCACCTTCTTGAGCACCTCGTCGGCTTCCTTGAGCGCGTCCTTGGGCTTGCCGAGATCGAGATCAGCGTAGGCGCGCAGCAGCTGCGGCCGCACGCCCTGGAGCTTGTCGGCGATCGCGAGCGCCTTCTCCGGCAGGCCAGACGCGAGCAGCAGCGCGGCGTCGACCAGCTGCACGGTCGGCTCGTCCTCGGCCTTGGTCTGGCCGAACCACACGATGCGCGAGCGCGCCTCCGAGGCCTTGGCGAGCTCGCCGCGCGCGTAGTGCGCCCACGCGATCCGCGCCCAGAACCGCGGCTCGCCGGGCGGGTGCTGCGCCGTCGCCTTGCGGAGCGCGTCGTTCGCGCTCGGGTACGACTCGATGCCGGTGTTGGCCAGCGAGGCGGCGAGGTGACGATAGGAGCTGAGCCGCGCCGGCAGATCCTTGGGCAGCTTGACGCTGAGGTCGCCGATCGTGTCCTCGATCTGGAGCGACGCCTCGGCGCGCGCCAGCGATCGCCCGACGACGACCAGCGGGTGATCCTTGGCCCTGGCGTTGGCCTTCTCGTAGACCGCGAGCGCCTCGTCGAGCTTGCCGTCGTCGACCAGCAGGTCGGCGCTGTCGACCAGCGCGACGATCAGGCCGTCGTCGCCCTCGGCGGCCTCGGCGATCGCCTTGCGCGCCGCGGTCCGCTCGCCGCCGGCCAGCATGGCGCGGCCGCGCAGCCACGTGATCCACTTGTCCTTGTCGTGCTTGAGGCCGTACGCGTCGAGCGACTTGCGGACCTCGGCGAGCGTCGACTTCGCGACCTGCGCGACGGCGGACTGCGTGCCGTCCCCGATGCCGAGCCGCGACAGCTCGACCGCGGCGCGGCCGATCAGGACCTCGCGCGCGCCCGGATCGTCGGGCTTGATCTCCTTGGCGATCTTGAGGGCGCCATCGACGCGGTCGACGTCGGTGCCGTAGAGCAGCGACTCGAGCCCCGCGCACTCGGCGAAGTAGGCGTAGGTCAGGAGGCTCGTCTTGTCGTTCTCGAGCGCCTCGCCGAGCTTCTTCAGGCAGGTCTCGAAGCCGGCGAAGTCGCCGTTGGGGATCGCGAGCTGCGACTCGTGCTGCAGCCGCGCGACCGCCTCGGACTTCTGCTTCTCGGTCCACCAGTACCAGGTGCCGCCGCCGCCGATGCCAAGCACCAGCACGACGAACAGGAAGATGAACGCGCGGCGCGTCGAGCGGCCCCAGCGGCGATCCGGCCGCAGATCGAAGTCGACCTCCGGCAGGCGAACGCCGCCGACGTCGAGCAGACCGCCGGTGAGCAGATCGTTCAGGTAGCTCTCGCCGACCGAGGCTGACTGGCGCAGCGACGCCGCCGCCGCGTTCTGCGGCTTGGCGCCCTGGATCAGCCGCGGGCGAACGCCTTCGATGTTGACCGGCGGCGGCGGCGACGACGGCTTGGACGCGCGCGGCGCTTGTGCGCCGGACGGCGCGACGCCGGCGGATGCGTCGACGCTCGGTGCCGGCGCGGCGGGCGGCGCGCTGAACGCCGGCGGCGGCATGTGCTCGGTCGCCGGCTCGCTGCTCCAGTCGTGCGGCGCCTCGTACTCTGGCGGCGCCTGCGGCTGTGGATACTGCGGCTGCTGCGGCGGCGCTTGCGGATACGGCTGCTGGGCGTATTGCGGCCCCGACGGCTGCGGCGGCGAATACTGCTGCGGCGGCTGCGAATACTGCTGCGGCGGCTGCTGGGGATACTGCTGCGGCTGGGGATACTGCGGGGCCGGCGGATACTGCGGCGCCGACGGATACTGTGGCGCCATCTGCTGCGGCGCCGGATACTGCGGCTGCGGCGGCGGCATCGGCGGCGCCGGATACTGCACGTCTGGCGGCGCCATCTGCGTCACCTGCTGCGCCGCCGGCACCATCGGCGGCGGCGTCACCGGCTGCGGCGCGGGCGACTGTCGCGGGCGCACGTTGGCGGTCGGCGCCGCGCGCGAGCGCTGGATCGGCTGGCCATCCGACTCGCCGCGCGGCGGGATCGGATTCGGCACCGCCGGCGGCGGATCGAGCGCCTGGCCGTTGCGCGCACGCTTGAGCAGCGCGAGCACCTGCGGGCTCGTCGGGTCGAGGTTCTGCGCGTGCTGCAACACCGGCACCGCGCGCTCGAAGTCCTGGCGGCGCAGCAGCACCTCACCGAGCAGCGCGAAGCCCTGGCGATTCGAGCGGTCGACCTTGACCACCCGGAGCAGCTCGCCTTGCGCTTCCTTCCATTGATGGAGCGCCGTGAACGCGCGGGCCAGCATGACGCGGCCCTCGAGGTTGTCGGGAGCGGCATTGAGGCCCATCGCGCCGATCTGCAGCGCGTCGCGCGGGCGTCCAAGCGCAAGGTAAGCCTCGCCGAGATCGATGAATGCGGGCGACGCGGGGTCGCGACGCACGAGGTCGATCAGCTCCTCAATTTCTTGAGCGGTGGGCCGGCGATCCGGGTCGACCATCAGCGGCGAGAGCGTAACGCCAAACCGGGTCGCGCGGCAAACCTACATTGCACATTGCGTCACCCGCGTGCGCGTCGCATCGTATGCTGCGCGCGATGGGCTCGAGCTTCGGCGCGCTGTTTCGAATCACCACGTTCGGCGAGTCCCATGGTCCGGGGCTCGGCGTCGTGATCGACGGCTGTCCGCCGCGCCTCGCGCTCGACCTCGACCACATCCAGGGCGAGCTCGATCGTCGACGACCCGGGCAGAGCCGGCTGGTCAGCCAGCGCAAGGAAGCCGATCGCGTCGAGATCCTGTCGGGCGTCCTCGACGGCGTCACGCTCGGCACGCCGATCGCGATGGTGATCAAGAACCAGGACGCGCGCAGCAAGGACTACGAGGACATCGCACGCGCGTACCGGCCGAGCCACGCCGACTACACCTATGACGCAAAGTACGGCATCCGCGCGGTCGCCGGCGGCGGTCGCGCGAGCGCGCGAGAGACGGCCGGGCGCGTCGCGGCCGGTGCGATCGCGCAGCAGTTGCTCACGGCGCGCGGCGTGTCGATCGTCGCGTGGGTCGACGAGGTCGCCGGCATCGCCGCGGCGGTCGACGATCGCGCCGTGACGCGCGACGCGGTCGACGCCAACGACATCCGCTGTCCCGACGCCGCGATCGCGCCGGCGATGATCGAGCGCGTCGAGCAGGCGCGCAAGGCCGGCGACTCGGTCGGCGGCGTGATCCGCGCGATCGCGCGCGGCGTGCCGGCCGGCTGGGGTGAGCCGGTGTTCGACAAGCTCGACGCCGATCTCGCCAAGGCGATGATGTCGATTCCGGCGGTCAAGGGCGTCGAGGTCGGCTCGGGGTTTGCTGGCACGCTGCTGTCGGGCAGCCAGCACAACGATCTGTTCTATCGGCGCGATGACGGCGTGATCGGCACGCGGAGCAACCGGTCCGGTGGCATCCAGGGCGGGATCTCCAATGGCGAGCCGGTCACGCTGCGCATCGCGTTCAAGCCGACCGCGACGATCATGCAGGCGCAGGACTCGGTCGACGCCGCCGGCAACCCCGCGGTGCTCGAGCCGCGCGGCCGCCATGATCCATGCGTGCTGCCGCGCGCCGTGCCGATCGTCGAGGCGATGCTCGCGCTCGTGCTCGCGGATCACTACCTGCGACAGCAAGCGCTACGGCCGTAGCGCCGGCCAGGCCCGGACGGCTGGGCTCGACCGCCGCGACCGGCCGGGATCGTCGGGATCACTCGGGGATCTCGCGCCGGCGAGCGTCAGACCGCTCGCGTAGCGTCGGCGCATGGCCTCGGTGTCCGCGCAGCTGATCGACGAGCTCGGCTACGATCCGGACGACGGCGTGCCAGAGCTGGCCGAGATTCACCAGCGCGCGCTCGCGATCGGCGCCGTGGTGCCGGCGCGGATCGGCGCACAGCGCGTGGCGGTGGCCCGGCTGGGCAGCGGCCGGCTGGTCGTGGTCGCCGATGAATGTCCGCACGATGGCGGCCGGATCTCCGACGGATTCGTCGACGGTGAGCGCCTGATCTGCGCGCGCCACGGCTGGGAGCTGGTGGCCCGCAACGGGCGCTGCGAACGAGCCTGCAAGCTACGAGAATAAGAGCGAATTGTTGACCGGCCCGGGAGCGCAGGCTAGCGTCGTGACAACGTGGCGGCCGTCCTGGTCCACATCGATCTCGACGGCGCGCGTCCGCACGCGTCCTCCGCGCAAGCGCTGGCCGCCGGTCGCGCGGTCGCGTCGTCGTGGGGCGCCACGCTCTACGCCGCGGTGATCGTCCACGATCCCGGCCCGGGCGCCGACGACCCCGCCGGCGTCGCGGCGGCGCGGTTGCCGGGCGAGGCCAAGGCGATCGAGGCCGTGCGCTCGGCGCTCGCGCGCGGCGGCGCCGACAAGATCGTGGTCGCCAAGACCACGGCGCCGATCGTGCCGCTGTGGGCGGCGCTGGGCTCGGCCTGGCAAGGCGTGCTGGAGCACCTGCGGCCGCGGCTGGTCGTGTTCGGCGCCGACGCGCCCTCGGCGGCCGAGCTCGGCCCGCGCACCGCCGCGCGGATCGGCGCGCGGCTGATGCTGCGAGCGCGGACGCGTGACGGCGACACCATCGAGATCCGCGACCGCGATCGCAGCTACGTGCGCGCCGACGACGGCGGCGCGGCCGTCGTGTTGATCGGCGCTGCGGCGCCGATCGAGGTCCACGGCGACGACGACATCGACGTCATGGTGCTCGTGCCGCCGGGCGGCGCGGATCCGCGCGTCGAGCTCGCGAGCACGGCGCCCGGCGAGCTCGTCCACACCACCGGCACGCTGGTCGCGATCGGCGACGACGCCGCGCGCGATCCGGAGATCGCCAAGGCGACGCTGCGGCTCGCGCGCGTGCTCGGCGCGCCGGTGGTCGGCGGCGCGTTCGCGGCGAGCGCGGGCATCATCGAGCCCGGCGCGGTGCTCGAGCGCGGCGCGGCGCTCGCGCCCGACATGTGCGT
>Ga0307513_10007094_pt1 | contig 14568 bp, 12 predicted proteins | sample 15_EM_MG_FD_202174 | JGI IMG/M metagenome (GOLD analysis project Ga0307513, IMG submission 202174) | Populus trichocarpa ectomycorrhiza microbial communities from riparian zone in the Pacific Northwest, United States - 15_EM | ecosystem: Host-associated > Plants > Roots > Unclassified | place... | reverse complement strand
ACAATAGCAACGGATTCCCTCCTGAGTCCATTGAATTTATAGTTCTTACCCATCAGCTCGGGTGTTCCGGGTTACCATGTCCGCGTCCGACCCAGTCTGATATATGGTGTTTATGATCACCTTGAACGCCATAGGCTGTGCACATATCGGTTCTTCATTGATTCGCTCTCTCCAATGTTCACAAAACGCGGTGACTGGCACAAAGTCAATCACGCGCCGGATTTCGAGGCGTTCCCCTCGTCGCTGAGCTTCAGATACTCGCCTCGAACACGTACGAGGCATGCCAATGGCACTATCACACAATCCCGAACTCCTAAAGCCTCCCCCGCAGTTTACCACGACAACCATCCTTCCTCCCTGTTCGGGAACCGCCGACATTATCTTCAGTCGGAGGCAGGCACGCGGCTAAGGCGTAAGGTCGAGCCAATCCGTCGGATCTCACACTCTTAAGGGCTATCCTACGACATGCCGCCCTTGTCCTGAAACACTTTCTGCCCCCCCACCGCAGTCAAAAGGCGCCTCCAGTTATCAAGTGCGTCACTCCTTCTCGGCCCTCCGGCGAGCTAGCGCATCAGCGCATCAGCAGCTCCACCTTTAACTCCAGGCCCCCAAGCCGAAGGTGTCTCTGGCGCTCGATTTACCCCGCAATCTCGCAGATCCATCTCCGAAGCATCGGGTTCGGCACATACGACCCCTTGAACCCGTCCACTGGTCTCCAAATTGGTAGGAAATATTTTTAACTTAGATTCCATCATGACGAGGTGCTCATTCGCACATTCTCTTCCTCATGTCATAGTGGCTCCGTCAGAGTTAACTTTGGCCTAATCAAGAGAACCATCCCCTGCTTCCTAAGGTTCACTGGTACCTACGGCTGTGAAATGGCTAGAGGATCAACCTCGACTGCAGGCAAGCCTAAGAAGAACTCTCGAAAGCGTGAGTCCCCGAGGAAGGAGGCATTCTGCCTGGTTCCTATTGCATAGGGCTGCTATAATAACCTTGGAATTCTTGCCTCCATACGCGAATTCGGCGTCTATTGGTTTCACTACACGTGTTGTAAGTGCCGGGCTCAAAGAAGGCATCCCCCTACAAGTGCGTATCTACCCGACCTACATTCCCCCTCTCTCCTTGATCGGCCGCGCACTCATATTGCTTTACCCCGCCTCCCGAATCCCCCTTGTGCTTGCCCGTCTGGCCTGTCATGTCTGATCAAAAGTGTCTTCATGAAGAAGGAAATGGCAAGATTGAAAGAATCCGAACCCGACCTCCCGCACCGAGAAAGGTGCGTTCATAATTAGGTTGTCCTGGTGTTTCTCTTCCGTCACACACAAGAGAACCGGTCTATGGACAATCAAACTTCCAGGGACACGTCGCGTGCATTGACATGCCATTCTCTTGACATAAGTTCTGCTTCTCTTCTTAGTTCTGATCCGTTCACCGCTTTGTCTGCGCATTTACTGTTCGGCCAGGGTAATATCAGCTGATACAGTTTACTGACCGCTCGGTTATTTTAGGTTCAAACGCGCGGCTCAGGCCTGGCATGCCTCACCAGAAAATCCAAACCCGAAGAAATAAGCTACTGGGCACTTTTGGTTTCCAAATTAGGGGCAGAAGGTCGCAATGATATGGTACTTCTCATTGTATAGATGTTGGCTGCTGCAGGTGGACTGATACCCTTTCGACCTTGGACGGCTAACGTTGGGCCATCATGTTTCTTTGTGTTACTCCCTATGCTATTTCAATGAAACAGTATGCCGCTAAGAACCTCGTGGAGTTAAGGTTATTGACTTGCAACAAACCCTTGGGAAACCGCATGAATTGTCGATACAGTAGAGCGTTAGTTCTCGTCTGGGCATTATACATGCGTCCTCTCCATACCCACGGAAGGTGATCTCGATCATTTCACGTTTCTTGGCGCATTGCTACCTCTCGTGCTCCTATTTCTGATTAACCCGTATACTCGCGTGGTCCGATCGTGTGCTTGGTGCATGTGCCACTATGTGATCATTGGGCAGATTGCATATCGGATCAAATCCACAATATATAGTTAATTCATCTATTTGGCTGTGAATCGGCTCTGCACCTATTGATCCGCGAGTGACCTCGTGTTTCTAATTTTCTCTGTCACCTCTCTCTGCGATTTGGTATCTATAGTATCCGCTTTTATAGCTTATCAACAGTGCAAGTCCTTGTACCCGCTTCTCATTTAGCACCCCAAGGCCTCTCAGTGCTGTCAGCCGGTTTTTTTCAGCGCAGATTCTGGGCTTGGGGAGTTCAAATCCTCTACTGCTATCGAATATAACCCAAATCATCTGCTTGCAGGTGCGTATTAGGTATGCAGACGGAAACAATAGCATCATCATAGCCGAAGCCGAAGCCGAGGTTGTTGAAGGATCACGGTGCTATCCCTTGTAGTTTTCCCTTCGTTCTTCAGGGATTTATGACGATCCGTATGGAGGAGCCTATTCGGCGCGGTCTGCGCCTGGCGGCCATGCAAATGTCACTAGACTCGCAACTCGCACACGTCTCATTGGGAGTGTAATTCGTCAATAAGCCAATTCCTGCCTTATCGAGATTTTTGCGCTCTCTTAGTTTACTAAGTGGTTATCCAGGTTCTTCAAGTGGGTTCGATTCATTTTCAAGCCAAATCGGCTTCAAGGTAGATTCACTCAACTGGAAACTATAGCTGGCCCAAAAAGAGTCTTGAACTGGGTGGTGCCACCTGGAAGATGCCGGACCTTCAGTCACTAACACTGTTCTGCATTTTCTTGCGACCTCAAATTTATTGAGATCTTATAGGAGGCTGTGAGAGCCTTCAATATCTCAAGGCGCAGCTTGTACTGGTCCCCACCCCTTTATTCCCTACCGTAAGTCCATTGCCACTTCCTTTCCTAGATTAGGGGGCGCCCAGCCAATACTGACACATGCATCTTTCACCTCCGTATTCCACCGGTCTACTGCGGTGACTCCACTCCTTATCCTTGCGATCTCGTCTGTCCCCACCACACACCTGCCTTCCAACGCCACTTGGTCACCTTGGAAGACTTCATTGACGTTCCACAGGCCAAATACCCGTTGCAGCATCTTCGTATTCAACATTTTGAAGACCAGCACCGTCTAACACTAATATTGCTATGGAATTGCTCTATTCTCGCTGTAATAAGAGCCCTTGGGAGTGATACCGGTGGGAGAATGCCCCGAGCCAAGCGTGGTCGACTTCGGGCGTGGACCATCCCGTTGGAGGAACGACAATTGGCAGGATACGATGGTGATGAGTGCTGTACTTCCCGTGATTCGTGCAGGAGACCGAGTGGGCCTCAGATCAGGTGATATGAAATAGTGTGAGGTGAGGAGAGACGGGTATATATGTAGTTAACATAAACAGGAGAGGGTTACGTTGCCACTTGTCGCTGATAGCTATCTATTTACGTCAGGATATTATGCTCGCGGCGTCCCCGAGGGTGGATCAAGTGTTGGGTGTACACACTGCTTATACTTGTGATGATTATATCTCAGATTGGGGCCTATTACACACTTGATTGGTTTGAAGATCAGTATTGATATCCACGTATTGGTAAGTAGCTTCATTTCCTCGTTTTAGCGTCTACACCCAGGTGTTCACGTATGTACCATACTAGTATTTACACCTATTGGTGGTTTCGTTTGCATCCAGCTATCACTCCAAATCTCCTAATTAGATATCGATGCATAACACTCAAATACTACCCAATCTTGTTCCTTTAACCGAACTGTTGGACTGGTGCAGTGTGAGCGGGAGCAAGACCGTATATATTAATCATACCTGGTGCAGTGTGAGCGGGAGCAAGACCGTGAGGTTTGGCTCCCGCTGTCACACAAACACATATAAGGAAATACACAAATAAACAAACATCAACACGACCCCCTCGGCCCATAAGGGGCGACCCCCCAAAAGTGTGACTCCTAAAGGTGAAGTCCTAGCATAGTACGGAACCTACAGAACTTGAGTCTACCAAGTGGTTTAGTGAAGATATCTGCTGGGTTCTTGTCCCCAGGAACATGAGAGAGTGCAATTTCTTTTTGCTCAACTTGGTCACGGATCCAGTGGTATGCCCGATGGACATGTTTCATGGTGGATTGGTGTTCTGGGTGCTTCGCAACTTGAATGGCAGACTTGTTGTCAACAAGGAGTGGGGAAGGGCGTGATATATCATAGCCAAGTTCCTCAAAAAGGTATTGCATCCACATGATCTCACAGCCAACCTTTGAGGCTGTAGTGTACTCAGATTCAGTGCTTGACAGTGACACATGTGGTTGAAGGCGACTTCCCCATTGGACAGCACCTCCTCCGATGCAGACAGCAAAGCCGCCTGTGGACCGACTGTTGTCAGGGTTTCCACTGAGGTCAGCATCGGAATAGGTGGTGAAGAGGTCTGGTGTGGGTGAGTGGGAATAAGAGTGCTTCATATGGGTGGTGCTTCTTAGGTACCGGAGGACTTGTTTGGCAGCATGCCAATGGCTGAGGCCAGGGTTTTCAATGAAGCGGCATAGCACACTGACTGTATAGGCAATATCAGGCCGAGTAGCAATGGCCAAGTAGAGTAGCTTCCCAATGAGTTCTCGGTAGGGGATGGTCTTCATGGCTGCTTTCTCCTCTGGGCTGCTTGGTGACATCTTTGTTGAGAGCTTGAGGTTCTCCTCCATGGGTGTTGCAGCAGGATTAGATTCAGTCATGCCGAAAGTTTCCAGGATAGATTCAATATAGCCTGGCTGTGATAGGCTGATTGTTCGAGTTGTGCGATTGCATTCAATCTTCATGCCAAGAATTGATGTTGCAGGACCTTGGTCGTGTAGCTTGAAGTGAGATGCAAGTTCGGCTTTCACTTTCTGGATAGCAGTGCTGGAGCTTGAGGCAAGTAGGAGGTCATCAACGTGAATTGGTAGCACAATTCGATCGTCCCCACGCCGATACACATGGACAGAATGGTCACAGTCTGTTCGCTCAACGCCAATGTCAGTCAGAACAGAGTGGAGCTTTAAAGCCCATATTCGTGGTCCCTGCTTGATGCCATAGAGCCCCTTTAGTAGGCGTACCACCCAGTGCTTTGGGTCCTCCCCAGGCTGTGGGTTCCCTTCCACTTCAAGTCCCTCCGGAATCTTCATGTAGATCTCTGCATCTATATCCCCATTAAGGAATGCTGTTGAGACATCCACTGACTCCAGCTCTAGATCCTCTGTGGCTGCAATCGCAATAACAGTATGCATGGCAGCCATTCTGGCTGTTGATGCAAAGACCTCATTATAGTGGACCCCCCACACCTGAGAGAAGCCCTGTGCTACAACTCGTCCCTTGTACTTATCAATAGCCCCATCAGGTTTTCGCTTGATTTTAAAAACCCATCGCGATCCAATGGCCCTCTTCCCAGGGGGCAGCTGAGCCAGCTCCCATGTCCCATTCTGTAGGTGAGCCTCAATCTCAGCAAGTGCAGCAGCTACCCACTTGTCAACGTCTGGTTGTTTCAATGCATCAGCCAGGGATTTTGGCTCCATGCTGACACTGGTAAGGAATGCGCACTCTATTGCATCTACAAGGGGAATGGCAACGTCCCCAACTGGTGTAACAGAGTTGGCCTCAGCAAGGGCACCTGGCTGTCGTGCTCTTGAGGCACGCTTGTCAGGGAGGGGGTCCCCTCATGTTGGATGATGCTCAAAGTGGCCCACCAACTGTCTGACAGCAGGTGGAGTGCGTGGACGCTCAGGGAGGTCTCGATCTGGTGGAGGGTGTGGGGCAAGCAGAGGTGGGGGAGCATGGATCCTCACAACCAATTGTGCAGGTTGTTCAAGGCCAGGCTCCGGCTGGAGATTGGGTATTGCTTCAAGATTAGAGGCCTCTTCAATGTGGCCCAGGGCTGGTAGTGGGTTGGGGTCTGGAAGGTGACCCAGTGGCTGTAGAACCAGGGCAGGAGGAGGTGGGTTATTGTCTTCCTGAAGTGAGGTATTGGTGGGTGGTGGTGGATCAACAGACCTATCGACCTTAGACAGGCCAGGCTTCCAGAAAGGGAAGACTGATTCACGGAAGACAGCACTATCAGATATGATTTCCTTGTGTGTCTGTGGATTCCAGAATCTCCATCCCTTATATTCAGTTGGGTAGCCAATGAGGATGCATTGGGCTGCATGGGGGGTTAGGGCAGGCTGCTGGTCCTTCTGCAAGTGGACATAGGTCAGGCAGCCAAATGCATGCAGGTGAGATATGTTGGGTTTACGACCATAGAACAGCTCGAAAGGGGTTAATGGTGCTGTAATGGAGGAGGGGAGGCGGATTTTGCCATGTAGCCAGTGTATTGCAGCATCCTCCCACCAGATGCATGCAAGACCAGACTGTGATAACAGGGTTGTTATCCCCTCTGATATTGAGCAGTTCATCCATTCAGCAACCCCCACTTGTTGGGGTGTGTCCCGGATGGAATGCTCACGTCGGATCCCAGCTGCTGCTAGGAAACTGTTGAAGCTATTGCTGATATACTCGCCACCCTTATCATCCCGAAGGATGCCAATTCGCTGGCCTGTGACATTCTCTGCCCATGCCTTATATTTGCAGAAGGCATCAAAGACATCTGACTTCTTTGCAATGAAGTAGACAGCTGGGAAGCATGAATAGTCATCGATAAATGTAACCCAATAGAGGTGGCCTTGTCGGCTGTGGACTGGCACTGGTCCGTGTACATCAGTGAACACCCGAAGTAATGGCTGCTCAGCCCATGCAGCAAGTTTAGTGTGTGGTGCCCTGGTGAGCTTTCCGTTTACACAATCCTCACAGAATTCATCTGATGAGTCCTTCGTGACATGGCTGGGGACACCTTCGATGGACTTTGCCTGGAGAAGGCGTTGGACTGCTGAATAGGGCATGTGGTTTAGGCGTGCATGGAGCTCTGCCATAGAGACACTTGCTGACTCAGTTGCATGAGTGGGCTTCCAGTCAAGGTAGGCCAAATCGTCCCTTTGAATAGTTGCTGTGAATTCTGTTGCTCCTGTGTGCCGATTCACCCATTGGCGTTTGGGGTACTCCACGATCTCCATGTGTGTGGTGCGGTGCTCCTTAGCAAACTTGTTGGCTGCGAAGAGGTTCACTGCAAGTGGTGGAACAAATAAAACATCTCGTATTGTAGTGATGTAGCCGCAATTAGAGAGGAAACGAATAGAACCAATACCACTAGAGTAGATCACCTTCCCATCTGCTAAACGAACTGGACGTCGGTCTGGCCTGAGGCTTGAAAAGGCTGAGCGATTGCTGCTCATTGAGCTTGAGGCCCCTGAGTCACAGAGCCAGACGTCAGCAGGGTGCAATTCATGAGATAGGAAGGTGCTAGCTACTCCAGCGATTTCCTGAGTGGAGGGGGGTGCATTGCTTGCACCAGCATTGGCAGCATTGGCATTGGCACGGCCCTTGCCCTTGTACCTGTTGCCCTTGCCACTACCATTGATACGCAGGTTCACAGCCTGCTTGATCACCTCCGTATAGGGGCAATCTTTTGCAAAATGGCCAGGTTGATCGCATTTGTGGCAGGTGTTGGTGAGCATTGCATTTGCAGATTCGACTGCAGCCATGGTAGCTGTATCCCGGTTGATGCGTATGAAGGCAGCCCAGACATCTTCAAGGGTGAGATTACTTTGAGCTACGAATTGGCGGCGGAGGTGGTCATCTGTTGGGAGGCCGTAGAGGAGGGTGGTGAGCAGAAGTTCATCTGAGCGCTGTTGAGGGGTGAGGTTGGAAGGAGTTACATGCTCAATCCTACTCCTTGCATCGCTCCCTCGACGATAGAAGTCAGCATAGCCCTCGTCAGACCTCTTCTGCATCCCAAAGAGCTGCACCCAGGCCTCATGTCTGAGACTCGCATCATGGGTGACATGGTTGGCCTCGATAGCCTTCCACAGCTCCCAAACACTGCCGTCCTCATACTTTGACACTAGCTCAAGGTGAAGCTTGGAGGCAGTCGCAATAATGACGCCCATAGCAATTTCCTCGGAGTCCTCCCATCTCTTGAGCTCGTCCAGGTTGGTGGGAGGGGTGGGGTCAAGGGGTGCACCATCCGAGCCCTTCCCGCTCCTGATTACGCGAAGGTGCTTGCCTGGACGGAGGTAGGCTCTAACACCAATTTGCCATTCGAGAAAAATTTCCTTGGTGAGGACTGGAATGTGTGCGTAGCCAGTACGCGACGGGGTGGTGTCATTAGACATATTGACGGTCGCGCCTGAGCTTTGTGAGGGGGAAGCAGGGGGAGGCGAGTTGCTCATAACCTGTTGGACTGGTGCAGTGTGAGCGGGAGCAAGACCGTATATATTAATCATACCTGGTGCAGTGTGAGCGGGAGCAAGACCGTGAGGTTTGGCTCCCACTGTCACACAAACACATATAAGGAAATACACAAATAAACAAATATCAACACGAACACCTTTTATCCCTGTAACTTTGGCATCTCTGTCCCAGTGGTATCACTCCTCTTAAATGACCTTTTCCCAATCCTTGTGATTCGCAGTCTTGTCTCGCAGTTCGGATCTGGGCACCCAACCTCCGCATCACTCGTCATCCAATCATTCATATGCGTCTCCCTTTGCTTAGCTGCTAACAGTGGAAGGACGGAAGAAAGAGAGTATATGGAGAATCCTTGACCAGGTGGGAGGAAAAGGAGCTCGCCGTGAAGTTCAAAGTAGTCCCCCGGTTTGGCGCTGCAGTAGATCTTGGCATCGGGACGTGGAATGACGACTTCAACACGCAAGTCGTACAGATCAAAAAATGCGAACGCCGGCGGAGGGCTGGGTTGTGGCGTGGTCTCACTGGCCACAGACGGATCGGGATCGGATCGAGCGGCCTGATTCGACATCTGGTATACGGACACGGACAATCACTTCATCATGGAAATAGAACGAGCGAGTATCGAGCAACTTACCAAACGGTAGGGTACAAGGTAGGATGCCGATTGATCATTATTATGTGAAAGTTAATAGAGACTCAATGTAAATAAAATTATTTATATTCAATGCTCGACGTTACTAGCACGAGAATTTAAAGGAAGCGAGAAAGTACGGTAGGGCGCTGCTGAAAGGGTAAGTTCAAGGGAAATTCTCCGATTGAGACCCGCATGGGAGAGCAGCACGTCCTGAAGCAGAAGGCAGAAAAGTACGCACCAATGGCGCTGGTTATTAGATTTCTGGGGCATTTGTGTCGGAGTCTGACCTGTGGAATCACGCCTGAAATGCTCTATCGGGCAACCCTTTTAGGGTTGTTGTTATTTTTTTCCTTTCTCCTGGCCCGCTTCTGCACACTTTTGGATAGCTTGGGACCTGGAGGTTGTAGCTTCAGTGGCAAACTGATATTTCAGAGTGCTCGATTAATAGCTCATACGTACCTGCTTCAGAGGGGGGTGGCAGTGGCGCGTCGTCGGTATCCATGAAGTCCGTAGCAGCAGGTCGATTCCGCGCGGATGTGACGGCTACAGAGGAGCGAGCAGAAACAGTATCTGCTACTGCCTTCGGTCGTTTTTTAGAGATGGCGCTATCGTAACCTATGGGGTGTCTTAATCATGCTTTGATGTGAGTGTTAAGAAAGCTAATTACCAACGAATGGGTCGAATGGTGCCCTTCGCTCCTCCACTTCCGTAGCTGGACACTGTACAGCATGAGACCCCTGGGATTCTGGGACGTCCGTGGATACAGCAATATCCTCTCCATCGGACTCGCTTGTAGAGTGGCCATCTCTCTCGATGTGTGCAAACCTTGTATGAACACCTCCATCAATGCTCGCGACTTCCATTGTATCTTTCTGATGGGGGGTGAAAGTTGTGTGAGAGGAATTGGTTGGGCCAACGATTCCTAACCGAGCTTGTTCGGCTCCGAATTCACGATCTGCGCTTGCAAGAGCAGCATTGATAAACCGAGTAGCAGCAGATTTATCCAACGGCCTATTCTCTGCGGACCGCGGGATTAGATTAGGAAAAATGGAAAGACAATTTGTCGTACGCTGGGAAACGCGTGGCAGCGGGGCAGCATCCGGGTTTTCAGCTCGTCGAATCTTCTTTGAGTAGTCTTTTAGCCTTTCAAGTTCGTTGTGCACAGCATGAGTTTTTGGGTCGACTCCTTGAGTTTTAAGATAAACTGACTCCCATACCAGGCGCTCAGCAGGACAGATGATTCGCTGGGTGGGATACACTAACCCCATACTAGATCGTTCACAATATATGGGATCGTAGCGCATAGTTTGGCTTGTTGCAGACGGTCCAACTCATCTAATGTTTCGTGAAGAGGCTTCTCCAGTAATGGTCCGAGTGTGGCTTCGAGGTCGTTGAGTGCATCATCAACCTTCTTGAGCGCTTCCTTTGGTGACGGCATTCCCAAGGAGGTTCGGTCGGGGACAAGTGGTGCGCGGAGTCTCAAAAGCCTGGACCATACTGCACCATTGACTTCTTGGACTGGAATCTAAAGTCGTGTGTGGAGGGCTTCATTCATTCATCATGGATTGTACGGCATATTTGCCCTTCCCCTTCTACTAAGCCCCTAAATGACCCATGTTCTAGCTCCTACAGCCATCCTCGTGGATAGTCCTCAAGATATTGTCATGGAAAGCGCGCATCTGAGCGGATCCACATCACCAGGGCCTATGAGCGGTGTTTCTGCCGGCGCTTCGTTGCAATATGTATCGAATCCTTCGGAAGGCAGGCGCCCCGACACAGTGACGACGAGAACAGAGGGCCAGTCCGATAAAAAGTCACTGGAGAGCCAAGGCTCTCTTCGTCGCTCCGAATCAAGCGAGTTGTCCAGCTTGTTATCTCAAGAGGGCGACTTTCTCACCGGCCGCTCTTCCGGTTCTCCGTCAGATCATCCGAAAATCAAATTAAAGGTCACGAAATCGCAGCGGCACTATTCGTCGCCTCGCTTCTTACTGGCTTCTCGAAGGGGCGAGGCTCTCAACGACCCGGATGAGTCCCCGGATGATTTGGGAGATTCTGATTCCGATTTTGAGCTCGAAGAAGATGAGGACCCTGTCGGGCGAGAAATGCGCTCCTCGGCTTCACGCCCACGATCGTCACGGGCGGTGATAGAAATACCAGTCAAACGTGCTCATAATCCTCCGGTGACGCGTCGCGCTTCCATACCTCATGGGACCTCACGTCTCGGAGCAAACAAGCACATAGGTTCCAAGGACCTCGAGGAACGAGTGAAGCGAAAGCCGCAGGGGGATATTGCTCGACTGGGCGAAAAATTCGATGGGGGCACTGTCACAAAAAGAGGGAAGGGGTGGATAGTCATCGAAGAATCTGACGAGGAGGAAGCCCCCACTACGAATAATCCGTCTGATACTGCCTCTCCACCTGCCATTCACCCCCCTTCCCCTTCGCCTCGCGCTGGAAGGAAGCGTAAACGCAAAAGCAGTGCGCCGCATGCCTATGGATCGCCTGCTGCATCTTCTATTCCTGAATTCCAGCATCCTCCGGCAAAAAAAGTCGCAAGGACCACTGAGAAGAATGTTCCGGATATCGGGGAACTTAGACGCTTGGTTATTCGTAGGCTCTCTGAATCCTTGAGTGAGTTGGTTTGATTGGGATCTGTAACATCCCTCATCGGACTTCCAGAAAGTGCTGGTTGTAATAGTGATAAACGGATTCCCTGGCGTACCATTCCAGAATGGCTCAGAGAACGCGATTTCTACGCCGTTGGCTTCCCCGAAGGATGTGTACCTGTTGCAGAGAATGACGAAGTCAATAATCTCTCTTCTCCCTCTTTATGGAACGCTGAACGCGTACAAGCAATGTTCTCTTCACTGAACCAAGGGAAGGTTTCATTTCTTCCACGACCATCAGGTGACTGCTTTTTCATCTAGGATGCACCGGTTGACTGATATCCCAATAAGACCGAATTGTCCTCTTTGAGACAATCAAACCGGATGGATCGAAGGAAGATTCGATTTGTGGCTTTTCCGATGCTTGGGTTGCCGCAAAATTTCCACCCACCCAGTTGCCCTCTAAAAGGCGCCCGGAGCTCAAGCTCGTCATTCCCAAAACTGGGGAGCGGATCGACAAAAAGCGCGCCGCCCACCCGACTCCAAGAGCAAAACCAACAATCAAACCAAATCGCAAGAACGCATTAAGCACTTCTATACCTACCATAGTTCCACCTGTTGTTCACCCGATTGCCGTCCCGACGCCGATCATTACTGTTCAGCCTCCAACTCCTCCCGAAAAGCTTGTGGATATGGAAATGATACCTGAGAATCCTGCAACTGAGCCTTCTTCCCCAATGCTCCCAGTCCCGCCGTCCCCGCCACCTCAAGAACCAGCTGCGCTCCCTCCAATCCCCTTCCATGTCCATGATGCGAAATCATCCCCTTCTCCCCACCCACTGTCTCGAAAATTCAACTTCTGCTTCTCCATCCCACCGAGAGCTGCGCTCGGCGATAGGAAGGCGAAGACTCATGTACGACCTGAGGATTCTTCGTCCACTTTGACAGAGGAGTCCGAAGGAATGGAAATCTCTCCGACTTTCGTAATCGGCATTCCGTTGAGCGCGATCCTTGACGCACCGATTGCTGCTGAAAATGCGGCAAGAGCTACTGCTGGGAATAGTAAAATCAAAACACTGCCGAAGCATCTCCGGCCTGTTGTTGCTGGCGGAGGACAAGGTCAACTTGGGAGTGTGTCCACGTTCTCAAGGGATTATGTGACAGCTGCCACGGAAATGAAACGAATTACAGTACCTGGTGTTGAGCGTACATCGTCGATCGAGGGCAATGGCTTTGTCGGCAAGCTTTCAAAGAGGCGCCTAGCGGAGAATGTCAGAATGCTCTTGCGCAGGCTCTTTGGTGCGCTCATTGATATATTTCTTGGTCAAATAATTTACGAGACTTATTACAGAGTCACATGGCCTCTCCTCGAGCAACGACCAAATTCCCTGGGCCAACCTTCCTCAATTACTTGCCGAGAAGGGCCTCTACATTTCCGGATGGTCTGCTAAATGGGTTCCAAATGTCAGGCACGATCAGGTCGTCCCCAATTGCGGAATCAAGACCTGGTCACAAGAGCGATTGGTCGGGATGATCGATGCATTAGAGGCACGAGAGATCACGATACATGCACGAGAACCTGGAAAAAGGGTCCTGTTTCACTTTCCACCGTCCGACGACGAAATGGTCAATACAGCCGGGCAGGCCCAAGGAAAGGACTCGACGATCGGGTTTTCTGAAGCATGGGTGGACCGACACATGGGCAAGAAGAAGACTTTCTCGGCTGAGGATCGTCAAGCGTTTCTTACTGACGAGATGAGCGAGGATGGATCTCCCCCCAGTCCTCCGTTGAACCCCGAAGTCCCTGCACCTGAACGATTCGGCAAAATGTTCGATTCAGAAGTATACAAGATTGAGTACAATAGCAGTGATGAACTCCGAGAAGAAAGGATGGGGTATAAATTAGCACCGGAACCACCCTGGAAGCGTGACTTAGAGTACATTACTCGACCCAAGACTGAGCTACCCAGCGAAGACGGGGAGGTTCCACCTTTAGCTGATGCACACGACTCAGGAACGGATGAGGATCAAACTGTCCCATTCAAATCCCTCCTTCCCCGCAATTTGCCGTTCTCCCTACAAGATAAAGGTCGAGTATATTTGCGGAGGGATGATGTATTTGAATGGATACCGAATCCTGGCTATCACAATAGTTCTCCACCGAATTTGACAATATGGAAGGTGGACCGAGGTGGACATTGGAAGTTCTTAAACGAGCCGCGACAATACGATAATGTTCCATTAGCACCGCCTGAGCAGCGACGGTCGATACCGGATAGAATTTCGGGACGCATTCTCGAGCAAGGCAAATGCGAGTGGGATACTGTCAAGAGAGTATGGGAGTGTAACTTTCCTGGTCGCCAGGTGTTCGGAAGGCTAGTGTGGGCGAACGACCTCAACGCTTGGGAATGGTTTGTGGATGACGCACGAGGGCAGAAGTGGCTGCCAAATCGAAATGGAGCGGAGTGTCGAACTCGATAGGACAGTAGGATTGCGGTCGATTTTGAAGTGCCCAGAGAATAATATGGACGTTTCTTGCTCTTGCACCCATTTGGTATACTACTCAAACCTTTTCACACACCTTGATATCTACTAGTTCCGACAAGGCATCAAATGTAAAACCAGCGGCGGTACTGGTTGTGCGTCGCAGCACATGAAGTACTGGTTTTTGCACTGGCTGTGTGACAAGTACGACGTGTAGTAACTCTTCTTGTATCGCATAGTATTCGTAAACAGCCTGTAAGTTGCGATCAACGACAAAGGCAGTGAGATGACCAAGTTCTTGCTCTGGTACACCGTCTTCGTTCCCTATCTCTCTTCGTGTCTCGCCAGTAGGGAATCCTCGATGATGACTACCTGACGTCATGCCCTTAGCGTTGGTAGAAGAGTTGTTTTCGAGATTCGGCAGACTACTAGGGGCCAATCGCAGGCTGACGGGGGATAACCCCCCGAATAGTTCGTGCGGGAGAGATGCGTAAATTGACAAAAAAAAAACTCTATTCTACTACAACCTAAAAAATGTGTGTTCGTCAAGGCAT
>Ga0307513_10007093_pt1 | contig 14569 bp, 10 predicted proteins | sample 15_EM_MG_FD_202174 | JGI IMG/M metagenome (GOLD analysis project Ga0307513, IMG submission 202174) | Populus trichocarpa ectomycorrhiza microbial communities from riparian zone in the Pacific Northwest, United States - 15_EM | ecosystem: Host-associated > Plants > Roots > Unclassified | place... | reverse complement strand
TCAGCTCCAGGACCGCAGTACGTCCCCGTGAGTTGCTTTACGGTGGATGATGGAAGCGAGTGGGTATACAGGCGCCCACGATCGGCCGATCCTCTTCCGCAGCAGCGGATGACAGGAAAACTGAAGAGGCTCTAGCAAGTTGCGTCTGGATTTGTAATCTCTGCTCGTGCGCGAGAGGTTGGGTTCAAATTTCAGATCACGTTGGCTGAAACAAGTCATATTGTTACATTGAGTGACGGGAGAATAATACTGGGTACTAGTCGCAAGGGATTCGACGCAGGAGGTTTTCGAAACTTTGGTAGTTAGACTAACTCGCCGGACCCAGCGGTACGGGGAAAAGAAGAAAATATAGGGGATCTAGGCCCTTCGGGTGTTGACGAAGGGACCCCTGCAGGCTCCGCGAGTTCGTCGACGAACCTGTGAAGTGCCATCAGAACCATCCTCCTCTCAGAAACCGAACTCACCGGTGAAGCATCATCACAGCCCAGAACGCAGCACGAGAAATGGGTTCGGGTGTAGACCTTTGCGGATTATACAGTGAGAGATACGGAACATTTTCACCACACCACTTGTACACCATTTCAGACGCCTCGCCTCGCGTACTGGCAAGGGATTTGACCTCCGCTTCCAGCTTGCAGAGCTTGAGTCCCTTCCTCTTCCTCTCCCAACCGGAGGGGACACCCTTATGTTTTACCTGCTCGAAGGATCTACCCGCCGCGTCAACCAGGAACTTGGTTTGTTCGTCCCCCTCAGGTTGATCGTCCATTTGGGAGAGAAGGAACATGAGGCTTGCGATTAGGTAGATCGATTTCCATCGCGTCCGCCAGTCGGTGCCATCCATGACGGTCTTCTGCAGTCGTTCGAGAAGATTCCCCTTCCATCCCCCTTCCATGGTCTCGGTCCGGTTGTATGGGATAAACCTTAGGAGGGTCACGACAAGGATGTTTGTGTCCAAGGCTCTGTCGGTTGTCATTCCAACCTGTTCTTCGTGAGTTACGAGTAATTTGGAAAACTTCCAAAGCCCCTCATTCCTTCCCTCGGTCGTATATGAGAGTGCGATGGCGAGTGAGTAGAGATAGGGTAGCCTGTAGTTCGGATGCTCAAGCACGAAGTCAAAGGATGCCTCGTACAATGAATTGGAAAGCATGCTTCGCGCGGCTTCGTAATCGGGACTACGCTTCCAGACAAATATCGTAAAATTGCCATCCACTGCGAGCGTTGCTTCCAGGATTGCCGCATTTGCGTCGAGGAGCCCTTCTAAACATTGTTGGTCCGTCCTGATCGTCCTGATCGAATCGGATGGTCCATCGTAGAGGTCGCCGAGGCTCTTCAAAGAGCGGGTTTGCCTCGAAATCAAGGGCTTTGGGCCGTACGCGATGGCACGGAGCCGAGTGACCAATATCTTTGCACGCTTTGATTCGCCTTCCCCGCTGTATTCTTTGTAAGACTCGGCGGATTCTAGGAGGGCATCAGCGATGGGGGACCCTCCCCCGAACGCTTCGGGCTCGCTTCTCCACATAACGGCTACAAGGAAGCACAGGGCGCTGTGGAGTTGGAGGTTATACCGTTCCGGTTGATCATCAAGTACCTTTAGACAATCAACGATGAGTGACTGGGTAGTGATAGGGTTATCGCTCCTCTGGAGGGTGTTGAAGAATGCGGCGAATAGGCCTTGAAGGAATGATGATAGAGCCACATCCAGATCTTTATCGGGTGAACCAGAATCCCAGCTCCAGCGGCTGAAATCTGGGATTAAATCGAAGGTAGATTGGCTGGGGCTGAAACAGGCGAGCGTCGCCGCGTGGAGTCCACGAACGATGGGCCGAAGGTCGGATTGTTCTATCAACTGTATATATAAGTCGATATGACCGACGACGCTCCTGATTGTCTCCTCCGATGGACAAAGCCATAGTGCTGGAATCGCTCTCGACCAGTAAATTTTCCCCGGGTATGCGCTGGGGGCGTCTTCATCAGGGGTAATAAGGTGGAAATGAGGCAACAGTTGTTTGGAAATTCTGGTCTTCCGAAAGACTATCCGGTCGTGTTCCCTGTCCCCAAACTCTCGGTCCATCTCCTGCGCGAGAACCGTTGTGCAGTGGTCGAAGATCGGCTGTTCGTCGTCACTGACGTGATTATTCTCCAGGATGGAGGACAGGGATAGGACGAGGAGTCTGATGATAGTACGGTCCAAGCGTTCCCCGGGGGTTTCTCCTAGATTCTTAAACTCATTGAGGACATCCTTTACCTCGTCTTTGCCCAATGGCGTGTTCATCAACCAAAATAGCGCCCGTAGGTGGATTCCCTTATCCCGATCCGAGCGTCCAACTTTGAGATTACCCAACTCATCGAAGGGGTTTCGTTCCGACCCGAATGTGGGGATTATCGGGATTAAGGCGATGGTTTTCCACGCAGTCCGGATATATGGTTTGAATATTTTGTAGATGAGCTCGGCGAAGACTCTGAAGCGGTATGTTTTGAGGCGAGGAAGGTGAGAGGAGGCGCGGGCCAATAATGAGCTTCCCATCGAAAGGAGCCTTGCGATCCGCGGAAAGCGAATGGAACGGCTAAGTCTGGCGACGCGCATGAACCAATCAGCGACAGGTTGGATGAGTTCTGAGGCCGAAGTGGAGAAGGGAGCCTTCGTGAAAATGGGAAGCAATGTGACCACAACATAGCTCGATGCTATGATTAAGCCCGGCACACCGACAATGAGCCCGAGCTGCTTGTTCACGTCTCGCAACCGCAACCATAGGCCTGCGAGGAACAAGAAGAGAGAAAGGTGGAGGAAGAATGGGATCGCGGCCACAACGAGGTGCATTTTCCAACGTTTCACGGCTTCAAACTTTCTCTGCCTCTTCTCCGCCATCTCTTCATAGTCTTCCGCCTGAACGCCGTCTGTGAGGAATGCACACCACTCCAGGCAGAGCATAGCCCAAGTGGTGGCGGCCAGACTCGACATGATGCTCAGGAACCAGAGACTGCTGACTGTCACGATGGACGACGGTGGGTTCGAAGGTGGAACTTCGACGGTCGAGTTTGCGACGGACTGCTCGACAAGAAGACGAAGGAGTTTCGTTGCGGTGTCTTCGTCAAGATCTGACATCGCGTCGAGGACAAATGCGGTGACGATTGCGGTGAACAAGGCAGCCTTCATAGGAGTTAGGTGGAAAGCCACTACCTCTTGTAAAGCAAACCTACAAAGATCAAGAGGTTGTTCATATTCGCCTTCCACTTTTCCATCATTCGCCGGTCCCATTGTTCCGCGGCTGTCACATACTTGTACCATATAGACTGAGGTTGAGCGGCGATTGCACCTAATGAAAGGGAGATCCAGATTGAAAATTAACTTTCCAACACAACCAGGTACAATGCGCAGAGGTTTACCAGTGGGCTTGAAAGATAAAACCTTGGTCATGTTATCAGAAGACGGTTCTCCGGGTGTTGGAAGGGTGCTGGCTGTCGACGGTGTTGTAAGCTCTCCGCCACGGTGCCGGCCAGGGGAAGCAGATTACCCGTTTTCTTAACATTCCCGTCCTCTGTACCTCCATCAGCCTTGGATGCCGTCCCGTCGGAGGCAGGTGTTTTGGGTAAGCTAGCAGGGTCGCACCCTATGGGGGGACATCAGCATGTCACCGGTGAAGAAAGAAACGGAGGTACCTTGTGTAGGGGCTTCCTGCATTCCTTCAGCAGGGGGCGACAACATAGTTGGGTGGGGTGCACGAACTAGGTGCCGTCATCATATACCTTGCTATTAAGTTGCATCGTTAGTGTGAGAAACCCAGATATGAGTGAGTGCATTAGCCCGCAGAGCTCACATACAGTCACATACCGGCGGCACTTATTTGAATTGATGTCGCACGTGTCCGGGTATCCTCCTGACAAGGGCGGTCCAACTTAAGCAAAGCGCGCCCCACTCGTCATGCGAAACGAGCTTCGTTTCATTGACACCACCAATGCTCGAAGACGTCTGATCACTGAGAAGCGGAATGGTGTGGCATGGGCGCGACATGAGCATACATACAACTCCCCGGAGACATCGGAATAGTGGGTATTGATGACGGAAATCGAGGTGAGTATCCACGTGCTTGAAACAGGTAGGATGCAAAGAGTTCCGAGCCAGAATGCCTCGTCTCCGCCCGGATGCAGGAATGCCAATGTATCACACACCGCGTCTATGTAGCGTATCGAGGAGCTTGAGGGAGCGAGGTGTAGGATATGGCCGAACTTGACATCGTAGGATCCAGCTATCACCTAAGCACCCAGGGGCAGAATGGCCGCCGGGAAGAGCGCCGAAAATTGTCAAATGGATCCAGTTCGTTCATTTTCCTTCACCTGTGTCGACAAAGTGAACACCTAAAACACCTAAGATAATGCTCACCTACGATGAGGTTTCCCACCCCTCCCCACCAGGGCGAGCGCAACCTGTGGTTGAGTTTGTTTTGATAGGGTCATAGACCGCTTTACATTGGAGAACAGATACAACCCTGGAGCCGATGTTCGGCACCCTGGCATGCGTGGCACGTGATGTAGAGGCCCGTCCCTTCCGCAATTCATTCCCAACGCCAATGCCACACCCAATCACTACTGAATGGTTGGTGATAATCTTACAGACCACTCATTGAACGAAGGAATAGGTTGCCGGCCTGTTTGCGGTGAATATATGAGCCGTTTAGTGCCGAGCCCTAACACCATCGAAAAGTAAATAACAGACTTGGGTGGCAGCCTCTCGGAAAAAGCTCTGGGGGGACGAATTGAAATGTAGTACTCTGCCTCATGCGGTGAGATTGGCTAATCACGAGTCACCATAAATAGTTATGCAAGATATAGGTATTACTCTCGTCTTGATACAATGAACAAAGGAACATAAGATGACACAACAATTGTCCTGCGCTTAGACGGGCTCGAACTATGAGGATTGCCTGCGTTCGGCCAATCAACCACCAAAATCTCCTCTGAGTCGGGAGTTTCGTCCTCGAGGACAAATTTACAAATGTTTTGTCAAAACGACCCATTTCTAAATCGACCAGAAGCTGTAACTCACCGTTCTAGTTTCTTCAGGAACCGGTACGGAGCCTGGGAAGTGGGATCTGATGGTGTCCGCTGAGGATAGAGAGAAAGATACGGGATGAGATTCCCTGTAGGGCCCCTCCACCTGTACACTCCTTCGTTTGCTTCACACCGTACAGCGAGATCCTGGACTTCCCCCACCAACCCACCAAACCCCAGTACACCTCTCTTCATCTCCCAATCGGAGGGGACGCGTTCGCAGATACACCCAAGCACCTTCTGTCCGGTGATGTACGTCCGTGTGACTTCAATTGATCGGCCTCTAGTTGTTTGTTCTCCTTGATATTAATCACCGCAAGGGAGAGAATGTGGACGACGTCCGCGAGCAGGTAGATTGATTTCCATCGCATCCGCCAGGGAGACTCGGGTTTCTGAATGATATCCTGCATCAGTCGAACAATTTGGTCGACCCGGTCGAGCAAGTACGCCTTTGGTTCCGGCTCTGTGATCTTCAACCCGACCCGGCGAGATGAGGCAAACCTTAGAACGATCACCACAAGGGTATTCGTGTCCAAGGCTCTATCATCAGAGAGACCTTCGTGTGGAGTCACAAGTAAATTAAAACATCCAAAGGCTTCAGCACAATTCCCTCGACCCGTGTGAGAGTGCAATAGCGAGCGAGTAGAGCCATGGCAACCGATAGCGCGGACGCTCGCAGAAAATTTGAAGGCTGTGTCATCGGTGACCAACAAGCTGGGAATAACATCTCGCCCGTCCCCATGACCCGGGTCCAATCGTGGAATCCGTGCCCCTGAGTGGCCGTCCGTGGAAAGTAAAGTTTCTAGCGTGGCTGCGTTCGCGTGAATGAGTCCCTTTAAGCGCTCTGGATCCATTTTCACGGAATTATGCAGACATGCGTAGAGATCGCGAATGGTCTCCAGAGGGATGCTTTGCCTTGAAACCAGGTGTTTTGGCCCGTACGCGATAGCAAGAAGCCGGACAGTTTGCGCAGTGGCATGGCTTGGGACATCTTCTGAGTACTTTGCGGCGGATGTGAGGAGTCCATGAGCGACAGAGGGCTCCGCGTCGAACACGTCCGGATTGCTTCTCCACAATACGACGACGAAGAAACGCAGGGCACTGTGAAATTTGGGCAACTCTGGACGGTCGTCAAGAAGTGTTAGGCACTCAGTGATGAGTGATGAGATTGTTGTGGGATCGTCGCGGTTTGACCGGAGGGACACGGAGTTATAGAATTCAGTAAATAAATGCTGCAGGAACGCCGATAGGTCTTTGTCAAGACGCTCGCTTGGTGGCCCGTCTTCCCAAAAGTCCCAACAACTGAAATCTGGCAACGGGAAGTCGGGAATGGACTCCTTGGTGTATAGAGAGGTGAGCATTGTTGCGTGTAGTGCGCGAACAACCCGCTGGAGGAGGGACGGTTTATCGACTTTGCGTTCGGTTCGAGTTGCTCGACGACTTTTTGAATCCTCTCTTTGGAAGGGGAAAGCCACAATGATGGAATGACTCTGTTCCAGTATTCCTCGGACGTGCCCCTCTGTTTCTCCGGCGGTTGTTTGGAAGCGTCGGAATTGAAGTAGGGCTCCAGTCCGCTGGAAATTGCCGTGTTCCGAAGCAGAATCCTTGCGTTGTATTCCGCGTCTCTAAATGCTCGGTCCATCTCCTCCGCCAGGATCCTGGTGCAGTGGTCGAAGATCGGCTGTTCATCCTCGCTGATTCGACCGTTCTCCAGAGCGGGGGGCAGGGATAAGACAAGGAGTTTGACGATCGAACGATCCAATGGCTCCTCGACTTTTCCCAGATCGTGAAACTCCTTGAGGACCTCCTTTACCTCGGAATGGGTCAACGGCGTGTTCATTAACCGGAATAAAGCCCGTTGATGGATTCCCTTGTACCGATCCGAGCACCCAATTTGCGGTCTATTCAACTCCTTGAACGGGTTTCCCTTCAGCTGGAACGTGGGGACGATCGGGAGTAGAGTTATGCTGATGATTGTCCCTGTAGTACGAAAGAGCGGGCTGGCGAACTTGTGAGCGCGTTCGAGGGATGTGATCAAAGGGGATGCCGTGATACGAAGGGAGCGAGAGAAGTGTCTGCAGAAGGAAAAGCTTGAGAGAGGATGGAATTTATTAGATATCTTCGCGAAGGACCTTGAAATCCATGGGAAGATGAGTGGGGCATGGATCGGCCAAAGGTTGGGTCATTTCCGTGACCGAAGTGAAGAAGGGAGCCTCTGTGAACATGGGAAGCAAGGTTGCTATCAGGTAGCTCGATGCTATGATCAAGGTTGGTATCCCAACAATGAGCCCGAGTTGCCGGTTCACATCCCACAACCTCGACCAGAGGCCGGCAAGGAAGAGGAAGAGGGAGATATGGAGAAAGAATGGGATGGAGGCGACAACGAGGTGCATTCTCCAACGTTTCACGGCCTCGAACCTTCGTTGCCTCTTCTCCGCCATTCCCTCGTAGTCTTCTGCCTGGATACCCTCTGTAAGGAAAGCGCACCACTCCAGACAGAGCATAGCCCAAGTAGTAGCGGCCAAGCTTGACATGATGCTGAGGAACCACAGGGCACTCACCGTCACGATGGACGGCGGTGGACTCGGCGGAGGTAGGTTGATGGCCTGGCCTACGGTAGACTGTTCGACGAGAATACGAAGGAGCTTCGTTCCGGTGTCTTCGTCAAGGTCTGACATTGCGTCGAGGGCAAACGCGGTGACGATTGCGGTGAATAAGGCGGCCTATCCAGAGTTCCGGAACCACAATAAGAAAATAGTGTTGCCATCAAGGTAGACTTACAAAAATAAGGAGATTGTTCATACTGGACTTCCACTTTTCCATTTTTTTTCTGGTCCCATTTTTCCGCGATGGTAACGTACTTGAGCCATATAGATTGACGTTGGCCAGCGATGGCACCTAACGGAGGGTTCCACACCAGGGATTAGCTGTTCGTCGTGGGTCAAGGGAAGTACGGGAGGTTTACATTCATGTTCGGGAGGCACAATATTCCTAGTAGACGATTCCTCGGATCTTGGAAGGGGGTTGAGTACTGTGATAAAGTTGTAAGCTTCTCGTGAGGTAGTCAGCCAGGGACAAGGCTGCTACCTGATTCCTTAACACCTTCGACGGTTAAACTTTCGTCATCCTTTACTGCCGTTCCGCCGGTGAGGGACAATCCACACGGCTTGGAAAGGTTGGCTGCTGTCAACAAGGATCTCAACCTACGACCTGTGAGGAAAAAAGAAGACGAGCGTACCTTCTCTGGGGATGACCTCAATCTCGTCGACGCTCTCAACTCTAGGAGGAGAGGACATGGTGGGCTTGGCGAGCTGTGAATGGTTGAATAGGGCTTACCGTTATGTACAATCGCCGGTGAGAGACCCAGATAACAGTGAGTGCATTGAAATACCTGATTTAGGCCCCGGTGGAGCCCCTTGGAACCGAGGATACACATATCTCTAATGAAAATCATACTGCTTGGGTGAGGTACGCCTCACAGATTTCATAAGGACTGTGTTGCTTACGCTGCTCATAACCGGGGATTTGATGTCGTCAACGATTGACAGCGTCTGTGTTGGGAAGCATATTCAGTTGGTTTGCGAGGATTTCGGGAGGGTCGCATTGCCTCCTCGTTCTCACACGATCGGAGCCCAGGTGGGGGTTGTGACAAGCGTCATGCGTTCTGCTTAGTAGGGAGGGGATTCCGCCGCGCCTTTCACTTGCGGTCAACCATCAGAAGTCCCCCCATATGAGCATTCTCTTACTTTTTTCATTAAGTACCCTCGTATCACAAAGCCGGACCCCAGGCGCTGAGTTCGCGAACTCGGTTCGATCCGTTCCCAGCGGCGCAACCGGTCCTAAGGTCACGGAACAACGAGTAAACATATTGTGTGGTCCGAAGATACTGAGACTTTGCATCTGTCACGTCTCACGACGCCTGTACGGCGAGGCACCTGAGTAAGAACAAGAGGTGACCAGTGCTGATGGTATGAAGTCAGGAGGAACCTGTGTTGCAGGGTGTAGTGTTCTCTGAGCCCCGGATCACCGGCACCCGGTTGGGGCGTTTTGCCTTCCACGGTCGTTTGGCTTGTGTACTGGAGCAGCCAGAAGTTGCGACTTGGAATACTACGCGCGCACCGTTCCGTTTGAAATCACCTACAGGCACAGACACAGGAGGAAGTAGATGGTTGGCGGCAGGAGAGGTAGATACTACCTTATTTGCTGAGCGTTGATAATCCTGAGGGCCAGGAGAGAGGTTTGTAGCGTTGGTGAATCACGTTGATAACCTCGGGGGCTGAACGTGACTTTACCACGATTGCGGCTTGTCGGGGTCAGAGGGTAGGTGGTATGCATTCAGACCAGGACATTACAAGCCAGGTGCTGCAGAACAACGATAGGTGTGGGGAGCGGGCGTGAAGAGGCGTGGGAAACCCACGGAATGCTCACCCACGCGAATGCGCCCGGGCTCTGGGAGGGAAACATTTCAAGGCATTCCAATGTCATAGACTGGAGTACTCCGTACACATTCACCGCATCATGTTACTCTACAACCACCTACTGCGCCAAAACCGCGCGCGTCGGCCATGGGCCACCGATCGCGTAAGAACGAGGTGTAGAAGGGGACGTCCTGGTGGGGCCGACTTGAAAGATGCTTGGTGACTGTTGGATATCTGACCCGCGGGTGTCCACTTACATATAGTATGTATTTGGTAATAACGAGTGGTCTAAAGAGACAAATTAAAGTATGGTGTGTAGATCAAGGCCGGAGCGGGGCCTCACGTCTCAGATGAAGTGAGGAATCGGTTGATTTTTACTGGCCCGTGGTTTCTTCCGTGGGCGGGATAATATTTTCCTTCACCAAAAGTTTTTCCAGCTCACCAGATTGATGCACTGAAAGGGAATGAGCCAGAGACAACTAGGGTGAGAACATACTCACTGCTTAGTAAAATGTCGCATCCGCCAACGAACTCGCCGTTCACGTAGATTTGGGGAATGGTTGGCCACTCGCTATACAGGAGTGAGGACATGCAGTGAAGTTAGGGCGAAGGTACGTACGAGAACTCCTTGATGTCGCTCCTCAGCGTAGACTCCTCAAGTACATCAAGTGACTTGAGCTTCTGGGGTGGAACTCCATGAAGCTCCAGAATCTGAACTGCGGCACGCGAGAAACCACACTGAGGCATGGCAGGATTGCCTTTCATAAACAGCACGACAGGCGAGGACTTGACGGTCGCCTCGAGCTGTTGCCTCGCTTCCTGGGTCAGCCACCTGCGTGCTGTAGGCAAGCATTGAGTTCGTCGGATGGTCCGCGTGAGCTACCAATCACGGATCAGCACGCTGCGGAGTCCATCCGGAACCATGCTTCACTTACCGAAGGGTTGACGAGGTTCCGGAGCATTCTAGGAGGTGTCGACGGACGTTGGATCTCGGGTTTCGGGTGTCGGAGTCGGGAACACGGAAGAAACTGATGATGTGTAGTCACGTGCTGATCACATCCCCCTTAAACTTGTCTGCCACCTTCGCGACCCCAATCGACACGGCGACTGGTGGCCGTCTCCACATTTCATTCTCGTCATGGTCGTGATCAGGAAAGCACCTTTACCACCAACACCCAGCTCGAGGTCGAGTTCAAGCCAGGCCGTCCCCCGCATGGCCAAGGTCAAAGTAAACCAGTTCAATCAACCTGAGCATTCGAGTCCATTGGCCAACGGGAAAGCCAAGTCTGCTGACTTAACGGTGAGCAACTGTCTCTGTGTCTGTTTCATGCAGCGGTCTCGCGGGGTGAACGCTGACGGCGCACGATGACTCGCTCATCGTTGTTCGTGCACCGCACAACCCTCCTTGTATTCGGTCCAGTATCCATCGGGTTGTATCTAACACCGAACCGTTCCTTCTTTAGGAGTCAATGACAACTTCGAGACTAAAACCAAAGTCTAAATGGCGGCGGAAATCGTCTCCTGTAGGTGCAAGTTTCCAGCGTCCCTCCAGTCATGCATTGCTAACCCACGGCCACGGAATAGAAGCCCAAGAAGGGTATTTTCAGACGTTTTATCGACTTGATCCTCAAAATATCCCTTGCGTGGCTTTCTGTGTATTCCTTCCTCATCTGTGAAAACCTCGACAGGAGTCCCGACTCCTCGGTCTGCCACACCATTTCCGCAACGCGTTACAACGTCCTGGAACCATATGTATACCCTCTCATCAACCACGCGCTCTCGAACCCCACAGTCGAGCCATACGTGAAGGAGATCGAGCCTTACGTCATTCGCGCTCATCGCGTCCTCCAACCTGTTGTCGCAACAACGGTATCCAAATTTTCTACGTATGTCATCCCCGAGTGGAACAATCGTGTCGTCCCCCAATATCACACCTACATTGCTCCTCGCGTGCAAAATGCCCTGTCCTACATGGATCCGTACCTGGTTGCTGTCGGGACCGAGTACGAGCGCTACCTCGCACCATACGTCCGCATCAGCGCTGCCACCGCATGGAGATTGCAAAAGCAAGCTCAGCCATACGCCGTTCTCGCGTGGTACAAATCTATTGACGGCTACACATACGCCAAGCCTTACGCTCGACCAGCTTGGGAACGATTCAAAGATGTTGTCCTCCGCATCCTTGCATACCTTGCAGTCTATCGCAGACAATTCGTGGACCCTCACGTCGCTCAAATGTGGGCCAAAATCAAGGAGCTGAGCGGCGATAAGGTCGTGCCCACCACAACCAAACCCGCTGTCACCCCCAAACCCGTTCCTGCTGCCGACGTTCCTATCAAGGAGGAACCGAGCACTGTCGCCGCCATTTCGGTCGAGGAAGGCACCCACCCCCCGGCACCCGTTTCCACCCCAATCCCCCCTCCAGTTCTGAGCAACGATAAAAACCTTTCTCCAGAAACTCCCCAAGTGGTTATCGCCACCCCCGGTGCGGTAAATATATTGGGGGACGGTCCCACTGATCCGGTGGACATTCCTGTGCCTGTGGAACCTGAGGTTGTACCACCCCGGGAAGAGGAACCGCAATCTTCCATCGTTGCCGCTTCAGCCAAGCAGAAACCCACTCCTGTCGTACCTCCCATCGATCAGACCCCGGCCTCTACCCCCTCTCGTTCCCCCAAGCAAGCGATGCCCGCTCCTCCTGTCACTCCTGAGGATGAGGATGACCTGGACTTATTCTCAGCCGAGATCGGTTTAGACACAGATGAACCCGAAGATTTGGTTGAGGAAGCTCTGTTTCCTCCAGAAGAGTCAGACGAGGAGCACGAGGCCAGGTTGAAGGCAAAAGCCGAGGAGACTGCCTGGAAACGTAAGGAGATCACTGACAGGCACACCGATTGGGAATACCAACTCGAGGACCTGAAGAGGGCACAGATAGAGGTCTTCAGACTGGCGCTCTATAACGTGCGCAAGAATGCCGCCAAGACCCTGAAGAAGGACTCTGACATCCAACGTGCAATCAACGAGTTCGCCGCGGATGGTGACAAGTATCTGAGAGGCGCTGAAAATTACCTGAAGAACCTCATCAAGGAGAAAAAGAAACAGGACAAGAGCACATTGTGGGAGCGGGTTGTTAAAAAGGTGAAGGATAAGTTCGAGAAGAGACTAGATGAGGTGGACAGGAAGGTTGGCGACTGGTACAATGAACTCTCCGAGAACGAGCAAAAGCTGGTTGAAAAGGCCACGACGACCGTCACGGAATTCTCTGAGAAGGCTCAAGCTGATCTTGGCCTTGACTACTCGTGGTTGGATGACGTGACAACGGGCGATTGGGTGAGGTACCATGACTTGATGCGCGGTGGGTTGATCCCGTTTTGTTGTTCGATACTCCAGTTACTGATGGTTTCTTTACCCTGCGCACCCTCTGGCTCTGTCGTACACAGCCAGTGACTCGTTTCACGAGGAGGTTCTGATGCACCGAAACGGGACTCACGAAGAAGCTTTGGATAACCCCGTCTTACAAGTGCTGAGGGATCTTCGCGTAGAGGTCGATGATGTCATTACTGGCTTTGAATCCCGTCTAAGGAGGATTCAGAGGGATGGTGAGAGGGCCTTTGACGGAGCCAACCACGACGAAGATTCTTCTGAGGCGAAACCTACGGAAGATCCGTCCGTGTCTATTCTGCCTATCGCCGACGAGGAGTCCATTTCACAGGTTACCATTGGCAAGAGCCCGGAGCAGGTGGTGGAAGCCCTCAGGGAGGCACCGCTGGAGGGCTGGGCTGCATCCAAGCAGAATAACCCTGAAGAGGTCCACACGCACGATGAGCTATGAAATCACACATGAATATTGTTATTCTTCGTTATGGCGCTGTTTTGTTTTATTCCAAGTTTTGCTTGCCTATTTTTCTTCCTCTACTTCCATCACTTACCCTATGTCCTCGTCCGTGTATATGAACGCATCGGATAGATACACGAGTACACCCCGCCGGATACTGTTTGGATAGGAATTCCGTATCCTATTCCGCCGACTGCCAGTCGTCTGCGAACATGTAGACTCCGAGCTGCCATGGAAGACTTTGCCCCTTGAACTAGAACTACGTATGTGCAATCGACGCGAAACCCGGTTACAGTCCATATACCATCCCACGACCACCCTCACCACCGTATAAACCCCCGAGTTGGTGCTCTTTAGCTGAACGGACCACAATCTGCCCTACGTTTTTCGTTGGACCCTTCGCGCCGGAAGGGATCATTTGAAGTCCTACGAGATATCCAGCATCAACACTTACAATCATCGCTAACCCGAACGCGACGCTTCCTGTCGAATCTCTCAGCTACTAGACGTCAACGTTCGGGACATCGCCACTACCCCCTTGGCCGCTACGAGGATCGAGGGACAACGCTGGCTTCCATTCTCGGCGGGCGACTCGAACCCTTCGATCACACCGCGCCGTTCTCGCACCTCCGACTTCCGATGTCATTGAAGGTGGGAGATCCGGGGATCGGGTTCAGCGGTGCGCCACACTGCTGCGATCATACTAAGTAGGTATTCGGTTCCGATGGTAGGATTAAAGCGGTCCTTCGGGGTTGTATGTATATATGTATTGGTCGAACTTTTGCTTGAGGCGCAGGACTCGGGGGGTGGGTGCGGAACATGGATATCGCGATCGCTTAATGCGTAAGTAGGAGGCTCAGTGGGAGACCCCGAACGGTTAGGTTCCCCGTAACCGCGGGTACAATGTCGGCGCTCTGTGTGCGGCCACCACCCCTCGGTCCCCCAACCTCGATAGACGCTCAGCTTGATCCGTGGTTCGGTTGCGGACTGGGATGAAACCTTCAACGATACTTTTATTGGGAATGAGCAAGATCCCGTAACCTTACAAGTACAGATATTCTGAAGTCCTGTTCACTTACGTGTTCGCGGGGAGGACCTGGGATAGCCACAGCGGAAACGCATGTACATATAGCCAATCAAATTTAGATACTACAGTTCACAATTTGATAACGAGCTTTTCAGCACTGATCTTTCCATCTTCAAGGTACTGCAGGGCTTCAGCGACCCTTCCCAGCCCACCCTCCCACAAATTGACTTTCATCGGCTTGAG
>Ga0307513_10007092_pt1 | contig 14570 bp, 8 predicted proteins | sample 15_EM_MG_FD_202174 | JGI IMG/M metagenome (GOLD analysis project Ga0307513, IMG submission 202174) | Populus trichocarpa ectomycorrhiza microbial communities from riparian zone in the Pacific Northwest, United States - 15_EM | ecosystem: Host-associated > Plants > Roots > Unclassified | place... | reverse complement strand
CGCGGTGGCGGAGTGGATGCACGCTAGCATCGGAGGGATCACCCCTGCTGCGCCTGGTTGGAAGAAGGTTTGGGTCGCGCCGGTTCCTGGTGGGGAGGTTACGTGGGCTGAGGTTAGGTTTTTGAGCGTTTACGGGGAGGTGTATGTCCGCTGGGAGGTTAAGGATGGGAGGTTTAAATTAGAGGTCAGGATCCCAGGGAATGCCACTGCCGGGATTGTGTTTCCGAGGGGAGCTAGAGATGAGGAAGTGCTTATTGTCGAGGAGAGCGGGAGTGAGCTAGAAGAGGAAGACGACGAGGAGGAGGAAGAAGGCCCGGGGGAAGCGGGGGACAGACATACGGATGAGAGAGTCCTGGAAGTTGGATCTGGTGTGCATGTTTTTGATAGGGCGTGGAGGGAGGCCACGGACTGGCCACCCACGGTCGAGACACATCCGTACATCCCGGATAAGGAGTGAGTTGGGGAGGCGAATTTACGGAAATGTGATTGAATCTTTTAATATATTTTCTATTATTACTACGATTGGTATGGCGAACTTGATTATGAGAAGTCTGATGCCAGGGCGGGTAGAGACGCCCGGTGGCAACGCGAGTCTTTAGCATCTCCGCCAAACAGAAGGGTCGAAGTTTCCCCCGCTAAGCTCCTTTTCGCCTTTTGAATATTGCACTCTACTCAGAGACGTCTTCTACGCGATCAGCTAATGAAGGCACCATTATATATCCCCGGGGGTTTCCTTAGCTAGCGCCTCTGCGGGTCTCCTACTTCGTGGTGTTCTAACATGTAGTTGTCTTTGGCCTCGGCCGCCTCGCCTTGCGCTAGACCTCCTAGTCTCCTTATACTAACACTCGTCCAGCTTAGAGAGTGGACACAAAGATTTTCCCGTCACCTAATATCACCCAATAAGTGTTAAGTATCGCCCACACACTGGACTAACTTCATTCGTGATGCTAGTTTGGGGGATGAGGCTTGGATGGCTATAATTTGGTTCAAGGTGGTGCACTCTTGAGTTTTGAGGTTGAGGGGGGTGCATAGTTTTCGGTACTGGCGGATAAAGATAGATATGGGTGTTTTTGGAGGGGCGAGTGATGTAGTTGGCGATGGGAGTTGACGGAATATGTTTAGTGATTGCGTTTTTTCTGGAGTTAGAATGATTGACGGAGACGGCTTCATGGTCATATCTTTCCTTTATTTTTATCACTGATGTAAGCAGTCAATTGGGGGCATAAGTGGAGAGAAGTAGTCATGTGTGGGAAGCGATTGAAGGATCGGGGTAATTTCCTTATAATAATGAAATTGTCATTATTATAATATACTCGTGTTTTGGTTGGTTTCGTGAGGATGGGCGAACGGGGTTTCTGATTATACCTGCCCTATAGTCCAGCCAATTCAAGTTTGGGCGTTCGACCTTTGTGATGTTTATTAGTCAACCTCCGACACTGACCGCTAGAGTGGACCCTAAATAAGGGCAAGGGGGTGATCACTTCGTCCTTGATCTTTGAGTATCGCTGATACTTGGGGGTGAAAGTGATTAATGTTCTGTGCTGTATTGGAACTGGAGGTAGTGTATAGGCTGGTGTGAAGCAAACTCTCTTGGCGACAGCATCAAGAATTGGGTGGCATATGTTGGGAATTATCAAAAAGCACAAGACACGAGATCGTTCCAGAAAGAAGTCAGTCCTTCTCTACAATTGTACCCTTCTATTTCAAACTTGCTTTTGTGATCTTGTACGACCACCTCCAGCACCTATATACCCATGCGTCAAACTGTCGGCCTCTTCTATACGCCTCCGAGTTCGTCGAAAATCAGTGCATAAAAAAAACTCTAATAAACACCAGCGCAAACCTATTACATCGCATGCCGCCGGTATTAGAATAGGAGAATACGAGAAAAAAAGTGTTATCCTGCCGTGAAAGATCAAGACACCCTCCGCTCGAAAATAACCTTCAAGATATAAGTTATACTCTACCTAAACCTGAGTCTATTATTGAACAAAGAGAGAGCACCGATGAGAGAGAGGACCCATCTGAAAAAAACGTAAGCTTCCAACTTGCTCCCGAAAATTCCCGGAGAAACACTGAAAGAGGAAAACAAATAAACATCTGAGACTACTGTGCACAAAACTCATATTCCTCTGAAGCGACCCGTACTAACAAATCACGATTTCCGCGAGAAAAGATGATAAACTCTGGGGAATTAAGTGGTGGCTAAAATACAGGATAGGTCGGGAATGCCGGGCCTGTAACAACTCTGCGACTCTATTGTGTCCATTTCTAGCCTCAATAACGAGCGGTGTTCCATCGCGGTTACTGGAGGCATTGGGGTTAACGTCTTTCCGCTCCAGCGGTGGTTTTGCTGCTTCCTCGTTGCCATTCTCCCCAACCCACGAGACCGGTGTTGGATGGAATTGGCCTGAACTATCGGGGTGGACATCTCTCCCCTCAAATAGCAGCCCCACCTGCCCCAGACGGCCACCCCAGCAGGCCACGAGAGCGGTGCTCGATCTGATTTACTCGAACTATTGGGGTTTGCGTGTCACCCGTGAAGTAGTTGGCCCGCTGCTCGGGGAGCCTTCCCCCAAGGACCTATTCTCCATGGATTGACAAATCGCGGTCCAAGAAGTAACCTCACCACTCCCTCATGGCCGTTTCCAGCAGCCCATGAGAGCGCTGTTCGGCCATCATATGTGTCATGCGGAATCGGTTGAATATGATTTTATTGCAAAAGCAATTCCGCTGCCTCTTCATGCGCACAGCTTGAGGCCCATATGAGTGGCGCTATACCCCATCCATCTCTTTGGATCAAACCCCATTTGCTCATCTAGGTCAAAGTATTTGCCACTTTGGTGATGCTGAAATACAAGATACAGCACAGAGCAGAAAGCCACTTGCAAGTGGTAGTAGAGCGCTAAAGGGGGAACCAATTGGCGATCTCCTCGGTAATTGGCGCCCAAAGGAACTCGGCAGATTGGGCCTCTCCAACTGATCAAGGAGCTGGAGAACAAATACTTTGCGAGATCTGGGAGCTCTGCTCGCATGTGGGTTCACCATTAAAAGGATGAATATTCGAGGAGGGGTGTGCCGGGCGTGTCAGGGACGAACTTGCCGAATGATCCTTGACTCGCTTGAAATTGAGATAAATCAAGCAGATTTCCGCCATCATCCAGTGAGCTCTATCAAAGAGTTCACGACGCCTGCAAAGATATCCTCGAAGGGTAGAATGGATTGACCTAACCATTGGGGCACCGTTTCCTATCCTGAAATTGCCTCGGCAACAACCTAGAAGGTCAATATCGCCGGGATTCCATCGCTATAGAGATCGTTTGACCCTATCCCGATTGCTATAGCGTGACGTATTTCATGCACTGGCAAAGGAGGCTTGGGATGGAACATCCACATCATGGCGGCCATCCCAAGTCCTTTCTCCACACCCTGAGCCTTTATCCTTTCTAGCGTTGCCCCGTATGCGCTCCCCAAGTCTAAGCAATTCTGAATTGCCCTAAGCCTTTGCCTCCTTCGATCTATAGTCGTCTCCTGCAGGATCGTCTAGACACTGAAGAAGACAAAGAATTTGGATACAATATTTTCCAGCGCACAGCATTTGGTATTTTTATTTGAGTCTACTTCCTACTTACACTTCTGAAACCATTTCAAGAATATTTAGTACAATTTCCTCCCCAAAGCTTGCGTCCATCGCGTCCGTCATCGTGTCTTCGCCCAGTTCTGTTGGGGGGAGCCTGGCGATATCACCTTTGGTTGGTGGATGTCTTAGATCAGGTGGCGGTGCTCCCAGATATATTCCCCGCAACCTCACCTACGGTATATGACCTCCCGGTCAGAAATATCCGAGCGTATCGGGACTTCCGCGGGGTTTTGTTGAGGGAGTCAAGAAGCTTCGCCCGATGTCTGGTCGAAACTCGTCCAGCGCATCAATCCTCATAAATTCACATCGTGAGGACGAGATATCCAGCAGGATCTCGACCATTTCTCGAAGAGTTAGCCTCAGAAAACTAATGGCTTTTGTTCGTTCCCGAAAAGCTTAGCTACTCTTTCTGAAACTTCGTCCATTCCACCAACAACGTCTCTCGGGACCGAGCCAAGAATAGCAGCAAGGAATTATTCCTACTCAGCTGCGAAGTCGAAGGGGGAGCACGCAACTGCAGCGCTTTCCCTCACGACCTACCTATGTAGCGTATCTATCACTAACGAGCTAACATCGCAGCTTATTAGTGATCCTTTACCCATCGAATATCTTTCGTACCTAATCTAGGCCTTGCTACTCCCGGACCTCCATAACAAAGCGCCTCTTCATACCAAATAGACCAGCACTAATCTCGCCATCAGAATACCTATCGAGGAGAACAAAATGGGTATGGTCTCCACACTTTATTTTCATCGGGGGGCAACTCGTTAATTAAAGTCTGGGTACGCCTCAATAAAGTAGGCAAGGAAAGGCTCGCCCTTCAATTGATGGATTACCTCGACGAACTGCGTAAAATAGTTGCTCCTATCACTCGTTCGAGTGGCCCTTTGCGCGACGAGCACAGCGTTCTCTTCTGCCGGAGAAACACCGCTCAGGGACCATTCTCCGAAACCAATCCCTCCGGCTAGCCCTAACTTCTGACCTCCAACAAAACCCTTCTCGTATAATGCAGCAAGCGCTGATCGACCTTCACTCTATAATGCTCTGTGGACTGCCCGCTGTACCAACACACCAGTTTTACTCCAAAGATAATATCCTTGTTCGGAACTGCAATATTGTGGCTATCATCGAGTGAGATGGAGGTATAGTAGGTTCTTCCAGAGCTGGATAGAGTATGTCCGGTATCACCTGGCCGGAGACGCTCCTGATTTCGATTTTGAGAATTTGGTAGCGAGGGGTATGGAGGCTTATCCGGTTACCGGAAGGTTCATGACTATTTTAGACGTGCTGCGGAGCTCGGATCCGGGGACTGTGGAGTGGGCACGGGGCAATTGAGGTGTTAACCTCGGTGGTGAATTATCTAGGGAGACTCTAGGATTGTTGGTTGAGTGGTAGATGCGGTTCCCAAAATGAGTGGATTGTTTTGCTTCGTTTTCTCTTCTTTTACTAATCAGTCTTATAGTTGTCGTATTATTTATGTGTTGATGTATGTGTTCCCCGGGACCAAAAAAAGAAGCTTCCTTTTTCTAAGGAAGCGGAGAGCGTGCTATTTATGCTGCGCAACAAGAACACCTATCCACTTGAAGAAAACAAAGGAAGACGAAAGACAAATCTAATGCGCATAGAGTTACATCTATGATTGACTGATTGAGCAGCGAAATAAATGAAAGATCCAAAACAGATGAATGGAGCTTAAACTCTGACGGCATTGAAGTGAAACTAGTATGAACTAGGAAGTACTGTCGTACTCAAGAAGATAGAGAGTACATATCCGAAAGTATAAGTTCAACAATACGCAGCTTAGAAAATTGAGAAAGCAAAAGGAAGAATAAGGAAGCAAACAAGAGTAAAAGAAGAACTACTCCTGTACGGCGGATAAAACTACGTCCAACATTATCTGCGAGTGACAAATAATGATGGGGCAAGCATGGAAGTTGAGAGAGGTTTGACAGCATTAGTGAGGCGCGGTAGATATATTCGAGCGTCAGAAGCTGGGGGCTAAGACCGTTAATGGGCTGAGGACGGCCATAGATTATATTGTGGGTTGAACTTGAGTTTTAATAATGAGCGGCATATGGTACGGTATACGATTTTTATATGCTATCATACAATATCTGTCCCCCAACAAGTCACTATCAAAAACTTCTATTTCCAGTAATTCTAAAAGAATAAAATTCCATAAATAATCCAGCCATTTCGGTCTCATAGCAGGGAAGGCTTAGAAAAGTGCTGCTCCGTGTTTTGTTAGGCAAGACCTTGATTAATCATAGCTCTGCGTTACAGTAGGGTTGGAGATATGCTGGCTGAGATGGGGGACAGGAGGGTACTTGCTCATTCCCGAACAACCCCGCCGGCAAACCTGCTACCACTTACTCCTGGTATCACGTAGCCTCCATTAAACTTCCACCAAACCCTAAAAGTCCGCTAACATCTTCCCCGCATCTACTGGGCCAGTACTGTGGCCAGATCCCCGACACGATGAACTCTCTTCCACTCGCTTGCTACTCGCCCGCCAGCCGGGTTCAATTTCCGATGTCCTTACTCCATGTTCTTAGAGCACTATCCGCCGTGCCCGAGGGGGAACGCAAAAACTTACCACTTTGCCTTCTCATTTTTTACATTTACACTAGCATAAAACTCTATAATATAGACCAAATATAATTCCTATGATGGATTACACAGCCATCTCTTATATCGTACTGGATTTTTTACAAGACTTTTGTGACCATACAATGATCTAGCGGAGGTCCACCTTATCCTGGGCTAGTACGAGAACGAGGGATGGGCCAGAGAAACTCGGCAACGGCTTGGTGAGTGTGCTCTGGGATGGCTTAATTCTTTGTTCCAGCTCCCACGATAGTCCAACCATGGATCAATAGAAAGGCTTCACCACAGTAAGGCTAACACTATCCTCCGTACTCAGGTTCAAAAAGAGAATAAAAAACTAACGAGAGACACGGGATTGCTGTATCATGTCCACAGATCAGCAGGGAGATGCCACCTCTGCCGACTTGTATCTCTCAGGGACGAATATGGGATGGTCCAATATCAAAAAAAACACCCGAGGGACACATGGCAATGTATTTGGGAAGAAAATGAAGTCACGATAAGAAAGATTTTTGTCCGCTGTCGAACTGCGAGGTTAGGGCAGACGTAACTTCCTCCGGTGTACTTCATTCGAGCGCCCGATGGCTTTACTGGCTTGTCCTGTATCCTGTTAGAAAAAGAAATCCGCACTTAAATCCATAATGTTAGTAGGCTTGCATTAATTATAGTGGGAGAAACCAATTGTCGGAGAATCAGACTCGTAGAAGTATTGTAATACTGAGATGTGAGGACTCCGTACGGTGGATTGATTCAAAGGCCTCGGGAGTGGGTGGCTGCTGTAGGTTGAGCACTAGGGTAAATGAGCGGAAGTGGTCCAGCAAGACTCGATTTCACGGGCATGCTCCGCTCGAAATTAAAATTTCTCCTATGATACCACCCTCGTGACTTGATATCTGCGAACATCACTTGCCTCCCACTCGGCTTCAGTGGCTGGGTTTACGTCAGCTAGGATGCGACACAATACACCCTAGGCCAGTTCCGGGGGGGAGGGATGGGCTGGAGGGGGTGAGTAAAGGTTTGGTGGCTAAACTTGTTTTCACACTAAGAGGTTGAAATAAGGTGTGGAGGCGATTCGGCTTGCGCATGGTGAAACCCGGATCCAAACCCGGCATCCGAATCGCCACCCTTGTTCTGACAAAGCTTATTTCAACCTCGCCGCTCCCGTGCCCCAACAACATAAATGAGTAAGTACCCTGCCACTTTCCCTAGCCATATCCCTTATTTCAAACCAATAATATCATAGCCCTCTAATGTTATATGGACCTACAAAAGTATATGGAGCTACAGAGATACTATGGCCAGCCACAGCAATGCATTGAGCCGCATATTTTGACCGAGCCTTTTTTTCTGTAAGACGCTACTGGTAATACAGATAGCAGCAAAAACTACCGGTGTATAGTCGAAGCTTTTCCACCGAGAATAACCATATTCACAAGATTCCAACCACAAACCTAGTAAAAGCAATCCAAACCGAATCTTCATTTATATAGAATGGTGAGGCTACTAATGTGGGGGTGAAAAGACGTCAACCCCGATAGCTCTTCGGGATCCGGCCAAACGCAGCCCCTGTTAGCTACAACGAATGGCGGTGAGGGAGTAGTGAAGCTACTATTGGGGCGGAAGGATGTCAATCCTGATCAAATAAATCAGGCCAATTACCGCTTTCATTAGCTACCAAGGATGGCCATGATGAATGGTTAAGCAATGGATGGGGCAAGACATCAAAGCTGGCACCCGAGATGTAGAGGATGGCCGAACACCGCTGTCCTGGGTCGTCGAGAAAGGCCATGAGGGAGTAGTCCGTCTACTGGTGAGGGGGAAAGAGGTCGACCCCAATATTTCAAGCAAATCCGGCAAAACACCTTTCTCGCTGGCTACCGAAAACGATCATGATAGAGTGGTGAAGCTGCTACATTCCCGACGCTGCTGAACTATTGGGTAATTGGATCCCCACTTAGTTTATGGGAGTTTACGATCTTATCTCATCGAAATCTTCGTTTGTTGGTACTACTAGTACCAGATGAATATGAGTTTTGTCTAGGTGGTCTCTGATGTTTATTATCTTCCGCCTCCAGTTTTTCCTCCAGCATTTCAAGAACCAAGTTAGAATCTTCTTGAGTAAGCTAACCTTCCTCCCACTCTCACAAAATCCTACTCCTTTACTCCATTGTCGAATACTTTTAAGTTTAGGGGGGTATATCTCTTGCGATTAATTTGTGGGTGAAAAATGTCTTAGCCTTGTACAATACGATAACTCTTGTATTTATTTTTCCCTTATCTAATTGACGAGAGTGTATCAAAAGGGATTTAGGGTACCGCTTTTTAGAGAAAATCTTTCAGATATACGAATGGTCAGCTTACTCGGGGGTGTATGGGAGGAATTGGTATTTTGTGGAGTGGAAGCCTGGTGCTGGTGGTGGTAGCTATGCGATATCATCCGTGGGTGTTTGAAATAGAATTGTGTAACTGCATGAAAGAATTGAATCCCTTCGAAAGTGATATTTTTGTGCTTTTGAATTATGGTTCAGATATGTCTCCTAGCTCTTGAAGTTGTCGCAGAGTTGGGTCAACACTAATCAGCCCACTGCCGCCAGTGCCAAAGCGGGGTGAGATGTTAGTTCCCTTTACCCTTGAGTAGAAGCACAATGCGCAAGACTAAAGACGAACAGGGGATCACCCTTTGATCTTAGTCAAGCCTCAATCTTGTCCTTAGATAGGCACACGACCTCAAAGTAAATTATAGCCATTCAGTCTCCATCCCCCAAACTTTAGCAATATGGGCGAAGCTGAGGAAGGGTGTAGGCGATGCTTAGTGGGTGATATCAAGTGATGGGAGAATATCTGGGGTTTACCACCCAAGATACTGGGGTATTTGTATAGAAAGATAATAGGAGATGTAGCGCAGAGCGAAATTACATAGGCCAATGACAACAAAATGTGGGAAAATGAACTGGGAGATCGGGAGAGAAGATGTTGGAAGTTGTTAGATGCTGCTCGGCATGGTCAGGGTATCGCTTCGTGGTTCGGATAGGCTTTGGGGATGCGCCTAGGCTTGTGATCACTGCAGACGTTGCAAGGAAAATGATCGGATGAATGAAGAACACGATTGGCGGGAGTCTCCATGATATTTGTCTTTGCTTTGCCAGCATGGGAGCATGCGAGGACACTTGGAAAGAAACATATTATACCTAGAAGTTCATAGATATGAATGGTGATCACTGGCAATGGAAGGATAGGAAGAGGATTTCATTTCTGATTTATATCTGCTCGTGTCTTTACTGTTTAGATAGACTCTAATGGGCAAGGGAACTTCCATGCTAATCCCAAAGTCGGACCCATTTCTCCTGCTTTAGTGCTCGCAGTGTAAGATCATCTTCAGATAACTCTTAATACCCGCCAGGGTGGTGCTGCCGGGTACCCTAACTACCTTGCTAAAACATCTCCAGATTCCTTGGGGGGTATACGGCCTTCCGGTAAGGAATACTGGCGCGTTCGCTGACACTCGAATAACCCCTCATAGCGACTCCTGGGGCTCACATCGGTGCTTCGGAGACGATCCGTATAAATTCTCATGACATAGAATAGCCGTGGTAGGGATATGATAGTTTTCCACACAATATCTATATTATCAGGGGGTAGGAGACTTTGCCCGTCAAACTCGTCTTTAGCCTCCTTAAAAAGTCTCTCGTATATGTTGCAGGATCCCTCGCCTAATAATAAGCCGCCTGGGAATAGCGTTGGAAATTGTGTGATCTTGCTCGGCATGCTCTTGCGATATTTGTTTCATTGTTCCTATAAATAGTTTGGAAATGCGCTTGCTCCATCCGTCGGAGGGAAGGCGGAAGGAAAGCAGAAGGGAAACGAAAGAGCCGCAAGGAAGCCTGATAGAGTTGGATGCCCGAAGGTTAAAAACAGTAGTAATCTTTGCCTCATTAGCACGAGAGTATGCGAAAGGGAAGGGGGGACATAGGGCCATAAGAATGGGCATATGTGGTGATCAATGGAAGGATATGAGGACGACTTTGTTGAGATTTACTGTATATACACTGCTATCTCTACCGTTACTCGAGTACCGGTAGTCAGGTAAGAGCTCGATAGATAGCGAGAAGAGAAGTAGACAACGAGCAATCTTCCCGATTCACTCCGAGGTCGTGCGTTGGAGATCGTATCTTGTTGTGAACTTTTGGCCTTTCATTGGGCTGTCGCTGCCGATCTTTAATACGTTGAAAAACGCCAAATCTATTCCGGTAATCAGGTTGGCAATCTTGTTGAATGAGTTATTGTTGAATCGGTTGAAATTTGCGGCGATCCGCGGAACGATCTCAGCACTATGGTCGGGGAGTACTATCTGAATTCCTTTTTCATAAGAGTTAGAGAGGGATTGTGTGCAGTGGAGATCTGACTTCTGCTGGGGCATAAGGAGTTCTCTAGGAGCTGAGGAAAGGGAGGTTGGTAACTAGTGAGGCTCTGGCGTTGCAGTCTTGCACCAACCAATCATTACTGGGCATGCTTATGAAGCACCTGTTAGGTGCCGGTCAGCAAATGGACCCTAAATTACTCGAGTGCTGAAACGATGATTTCGGTCCAGGAGCCAGGTTTCCCCGGATGGTTTTTTTGGGGTAAGGGAGTGAACGGTCAAACACAGAGAAATGATCAAACCGTAGGAAAGCTTGAAGCAGAACCTGAGTGGGCAAACGCCCATTGCACTATAGGAAGTGTTAAACTATCGTCGATGATAATAAAGGAGTAAAACGCGCAGGAAAAAACCTCTAACTGGGGAAAACTAAAGAGTGGAGTCTAAACACATACCCGTAGGTGAGCCCTTGCTGTCGTCCCTTGTCCTTGTTCCCCCTCCCGCCTCCTCTGAATTTACGATCCATACTACCTTATTCCCGGCTAATTCCTGGAACTAGGGATGAGCCAAAAAAAAAAGCGCAAGAATAGTTCGGCGGATACTCGAGCATCGCTTAATTTTCTTGTTGCGGTTCTCACTACAGCTCAACCACAGATCACCAGAGCAAGTACCCTCCCGATTGCCACTACATATCCATAGCGCAAGCGGGAGACGCCACCCCCCCCCCCAGCTTGGATCTGACAGGGACCAAGATGGGGTAGCTCGATATTTAAAAGTACTCCCGGGGGACAAATGGCACGGTAATTGGGAGGAAAGTGAAGCCACTGATAAGATTTTTGAGGAAAGATTTCTGCCAGTGGCCGACCCGCAATGAAAGAGTAGACACCATCCTCATCCCTTGTATTCTATTCTGGCTCCTGATGACTCTGCTAGCCTATCCTTTATCTTGTTTGAAAAAAGGCCCGCAGTTCAATTCACAATATGCCTAGATTTGCTTTAATAACATTGGAAGAAACCCATTGTCGAGGTAGACGTATTCTAACAGTACCAGGGCCCTGTATCTGGAGACTTTTTGGGCTGCGTGGATTCATTACCTGAAATGGACTTGTGCGATTAAATTTACAATATATGCTCCGAGCTGGATGTTGAGATTTAGAGGGAAAATCAATTGACCTGGCCTAGCAAGAGTGGATGCCCCCCGGGATGCTAGACCCCATAGATTAAAATTTCGCTTTCTACCCTTATAACTAGACATCCGCGGCTAACTACAGCACATGGCTTACCTCCCAATTTGGTTCAAACTGTGAGCCTGCATCAGCTAGGGTGCTCTACCATACACCATTAGCCGGGCAAGTAAGAAAACACGCTTTAGATCCCGATGGAGACGTAAAGCTAGTCGGGGAAGGTCTTTGGGAGATTGAGATGCTGGTTGATGGAGATTATTGTGGCCTAAGGGCGACATTGGGACCTAAGCGGGAGAGTACATTTCGCTAGCAAAGAGAAATCCCGCGACCACCAGGGCTTGTTTTATTTTTTGAGTGACTATACTTTGATTACGTTGCATAAAAAACTATAATGCGAAAACCTCCACGACAGTTCACGAGGGGCTGAAGGCTACGTAGCACTACGAGATCTCAGCTTATAAATTAATAGCTATCATTTAACCTTCAAGTATAATTACCCTAAAATTAAGGATCCTGAGGCTAAATACTCGTATTGCTCTTAGGGGCTGCTGATAGTGGCCACGAAGGGACAGTAGGGCAATATGGATGTTGGAAGACGCCAGGCACGACACGGCAGATGCAGGATATAGCCGAACACCACTCACGGGCGCGATAAGGGTGGGTTTGAAGGAGTAACGAACCCCCGGTTAAGCCGGAAAGCTATCAACTCCAATAGTCCAAGTAAATCTGGCCAAACACTGCATTCGTGGGCACCCGAAAATGGGCATGATGGAATGGCAGAGGCGCTAGTGGCCCGAAATTCCCGATATATCCAACAATTGGCCCCCTCCTTTGCTTCGCTGAGACCTGCTACCTTTTCTCGTAGAAATCCTTGTTTTTAGTACATGAAGTGTCATATCGATGAGGTTTGTGCGGGGCAGTTTGGAATGTTTATTTGTTTTCAGTTTTTCACCTTGTTCATGCCTGCTAGGGATTAAGTGAGAAGTTTCTAGGGTAAGTTAGTCCCTCTCTTGCTCCAAGGAAATCTCGCCCTTTTGTGCAATACTCATAGTAGAACCTATTTGGGTTTAGGCACCCAAGTAGAGCATATCTTGAGACCTACTTGGGGGCAGAAGAGATATGGGCAACCTAGGCAATCGTAGTATGTGGCGCTTTCTTGATGCTTAACGAGGAGGGAGTGCTACCTTTCCATCAGTGGCTGATGAGCCCGAGATTTCATCATCTTGTTCAGTGATTTTTGCTCCTCCTGTTTCTGTTGTTACTTCATCTTTAGTTCTTTCTGATGAGTTTCCCATTTGACCAGTTCAACAGCCTTGTGACAGATGTCGGAAGCCTGCTGGAGGCCTCCTGTTGCGCTAGCAATTTTGCGAGCTGTTTGTTGGATAGGGGCGGGATTGTCGGAACGGAGTCTCTTAGAGCTCCACTTCCGCCTGGAAATAAAGGACAGATATGAGAAGTAATTACGGCTGCAATTTGAGGCACAGAGTATGGGTAGCTGAAGTACGGGATTCCAGGCTTTCAAGTGGGGGAGGAAACGACTAGTGAGATCAAGTGTATTGGCTATTCTGAGAAGAACCAACAGTGGATCTCGTATAAGAGATCACTTGGAGAGGCTATAAAGGACTTCCCGGTCTTTGGTCAAGAGGTGGTCTGTCTCATCGAGCATAATGATGTAACTGCCTTCTTAGTCTTCATGTCTAGCTATAATCGCGGGTTCGCTCGGATGTGTTCAAGTCTTGGGTGGGGGGGGGCTAGCTAGTTAAGGCTTAAAGTTAGTACAAGCAGATGGGACTCATATAGGTCAAGAGTCTCTGAAAGATTGAGGAATTCCAGTAATATAAACTCTTCCGGAAATGGTAGATTAGGCGAAGTAATCATTTGTGATACCACCGCTCCCAAAATGCCACTTGTCTTAGTAGTTTCGATGAGGAATGAATATGGAGGGTTTTCATTTCTTTTTCTTGGTAATATCTGCCACGTGGATTGCCCCGTGGATTTTTGGAAGGTTGTGAAGACTATTGCGTGGTAGGGGGGATTTATGTTCCTACATCATTCTTCTTTAAGGGAGGTTGAGCACTCTCTCTGGAAGACTTGACGATGTTGGGGCTATTTCAGGCATAGAAACATGTAGTTTTAGTCTTCGTTCTTCATCTTTCTTCTGTCTCGATCGAGTCTATTCGTTAGCTAACTTAATATGTATCCATTCTTGAGCTCTGCAAAGGTTTTATCAATTTTGTGTGATTTGAGAACCCTCTGTTATTGAGTTGAGATTACTAGAAGAGAATAAAGTACCGGTGTTTAATAAAAGAAAAGAGAGAAAGAAAGAAAAGTATCATGCTTGAAAGCGGAAGTTTGAGAAATACTCGGGGGTAGACATAAATGATGCGAGGGACAGGGGTTTGAAGTCCCTGCACTCATTATGGTCAGAGGCAAAAGATGATTTGATTTGGTAGGTCTAATGCTAGGCAGGATAAAAAGCTTTGAGATCTCGAACCACTGTCCCTCACATCATTTACGTCTATCTTGAGTACCGTATATACTATCATAGCTAGATTCATTATCGGCGGTCAGGCCCCTAGCCTTTATAACTTGAGACAAAACACCGCAAAGAGGAGTTGTGTTTTCCTGACATAGAATAGATTATTTAAGCTGAGACTGTTGTTGAAATTCCGTTATATTTCCTATGTGCATTTCATAACACTACCGTGTATTCTTTTACTTAGTTTGTGTTTCGGCTCCACCTGTACACCGCTTACATTACTACAGCTAAGATATATATTTGGTG
>Ga0307513_10007091_pt1 | contig 14570 bp, 21 predicted proteins | sample 15_EM_MG_FD_202174 | JGI IMG/M metagenome (GOLD analysis project Ga0307513, IMG submission 202174) | Populus trichocarpa ectomycorrhiza microbial communities from riparian zone in the Pacific Northwest, United States - 15_EM | ecosystem: Host-associated > Plants > Roots > Unclassified | place... | reverse complement strand
GTAGATAGGGCACTTGCCCGCATGTGGTTGGACCATATTACCATATTACTAAGACGTTCGTCCCAGCTTTCCATAGACTTTTGCAGGCACAGGATGTGGAGAAACAGAATGAGGCGCTGCAGGATGTTTATACATCACTCCGAAAGCCCGCAGAAAATATCAAGGGGCCGTTCTTCAACGGAGAGTTCGGTTTGGTAGATATTGCTATTGCGCCTTGGGTTGTTCGCGATTTTGTCCTGCAAGAGCATCGAGGGTTCAAGAGAGGCGATGTCAGCCCTGTGTGGGAGTCGAGAAGAGGGATTCGGTGGTGAGGACATCCAGCGTGAGTGCTAACCAGCACATCGGCATGTATATGTTTGAACATGCTCTTTGCATTACAGCCCCAGGAACATCTCATTGAAATCTATGATCGTTATCTGCGCGATGAGGCACAGAGTGAGGCCGCAAAGGCCACACGAGCAGGTAAAGTGATCCCATGAGTATCCCATGTCGATCAAAACGTTGTAACGAAGTTGGTAAATGCATGATCCTGTAGTACCAACCCCGCATTCGAATGTGCATGCATGCATTGTTGAGGATGATTTGGAATCATGGACAAGGGTGACAAGAGGTCAAGGCAACTGTCAACGTGCCGATCGGACCCCCGCAACCAATTAATCATATGCCAAGATAAACTTCCACAGGCTCTAAGTATTGTACATACGACCACGAAGAACGCAGTGTCTCTCATGGTTGTAGCAGCCTTTTAACATTCCATCCTACTGTAAGACGATGCCATTTGGTAATTCGTTGACGAGAGAGGTCAGTTTCAAGGTTGGGCCGGTCATACTGGATGTCCTGGTCAAGCATTACTTTGACCGACTGAAGAGGGATGTCGCGGGCAGTGATTCTCCCTTGAAACAAGACGACATTTTGTATCATGAAGCGTTCACGATTGTCAAGGTGCGTTCGTATTCTTGGTCTTGTTCTCATTCAATCCTGATTTTGGAATAGTCCTTTTTGAATGCGTCTACTCTGTGAGTTTTTACATGTCCATATCACTCAATTGGAGATTGAACATGGTTATTTCTAGCCATACCATCGAAGAACTTCAAGGTAACCGTTATACGGAAATGTCGTTGTGGAGTGTTTCTCATGCCTGATAGCTTTTTCGAATACACGGACACCCTCGCCTCCGTGGACCCATGTTGTCAGGACTGTAGTCCCTATTTCATGTTGCGACGAAGCAGCGACATATCTGATCGAGGCTCTTGGAGGTGAAGACGTTGCAAGAAAGGTTGTGGGTGGAGTGAAGTGGTGGCAAGTTCGAGGGGTCAATGGGTGAGCTATTTATTGGAAAATAGATCTCGAATATCGCTTAAATACCCCGTGCGCAGCGTCGATGCGCAGTGGATTATTGCAAAGAAGGATTGGAAAGAGGCTAAACGAAAGCACAAGATGCATCGGGAGCAACATTCGAAGGACTTGCCAAGCCCGCCGCCTACAGAGCATGCGAAAGGCAAACCTGAAGGAGTGTACGAAAAGGACATGGATGCAATGCGATGTATTCTTTACCTCCACGGAGGTATGATTGATATGTTTGCTTTTGCGATGTCGTGCTATTGAGCCCAATTGATTTTAGGAGGGTATTACTTCGGAAGTGTCGACCAAGAGAGGTATAGCATCCAACGATATGCGCGCAAAATAAATGGCAGAGTGTTCGGTATGTCTGTCATGTGCATCACAGTGATCCGTGGCCTCAGTATATTTCTAGCGATCAACTATCGACTTGCGCCACAATATCCTTTCCCATGTGGGCTGCAAGATGCAATCGCAGCCTGTAGGTCCTTCTCTGTTTCCTAGTTTCTAATCACTCCTAATACGATGCACCCCAGATATCTACCTCATCCGACCACCGCCTCAATCGGCCCATCAGCCAGTCGATCCGGGTCATATCATCATTGCCGGTGATTCTGCGGGAGGAGGACTTGCGTTAGCTCTGCTTCAGGTTATCCGCGACAGCGGTTTACCAACACCTGCTGGCGGTGTTCTCATTTCACCCTGGTGTGACATGACACACTCATTTCCTAGCGTTCATGCCAACACAGGCTCTGTAGGCATCTATTTTTCCTTTTGCTTCCAATTTAATTGACGAATACGTTAGGATGTTATACCTGAATCCGGCCTTTCATTTCATAAACCTAGCTTGCTCTGGCCTCCACCTTCCGAGGAGGTTTCAAGTCGCGTCCATGCTTCCCTTCGGTTCAGGATTCGGCAGGCGTTTAGGTCGGAGGAACATCAACCATTCTCACAAACGTCTACTTATATGGAACCACCTAACGGCCCTAATCACCCAGACCATCTTGCCGCATCGGTAATACTCGAACCCCCAATAGATCCGGAGAAAGTGTTGGTTCAGACAGCTTCAGGCGAAGTTATCGAAGTGAATCAACAATTACATTTTTATACCCGGAATAGCCTGTTAGGACACCCCCTGGTTAGCCCGGGGATGTCGTACCTTGGTGGCCTGCCCCCTCTGTTGATTATCGCAGGTGACAAGGAAGTTCTGAGAGATGAAATTATATATAGGTTTGTCCTCGCCTTATATATCTTATGATATTTACATAAAAATTTCTTTTACAGCGCCCACAAGGCCGCATATCCTGAAAAGTATGCTATATCAAGCGATACGCGCGAACTGTATCCTTCGTTAAACGGCATTGAAAACCGTTGTAAACCAACATCCGTCCATCTACAAGTATATGATGGTAAGTTCATGTTCAAGTTTGCAACACATCCTTCCGACTCAATTCCCTTAATGAATAGATAGCCCACATATACTACCCGTTCTATTTTCTTTCACCACTCCTGCCAAGTTTTGTTTCCGTGGAATTGCTAGTTTCTGCAAATTTGCAACTGACATGAAACATCCACCCCCCATGTCGCCAAACGCAAGTGTCCCCAAGCCCGTATCCCGACAACAATCATTATTCGCTGGTTTCAGGCCGTCTCTATCAAGGCGAGACACAATCTCGACGCCAAATTTAACTGGCGATACGCCTGATATCACACTCACCGAATCGCCTAGAGCTGAATCAACATTTGATTTGGCCGAGAACAGACCTTCATTAAGGCGTACGATGTCATCGGGGCTTGCTCGTGCTGGGACCATCTTGCGAAAGAATTCGTCGGCGTCCCCTTCAGCCGTTAGCTTTCATATTGCGGGTGACAAAGAACAACCAAGAGAAGAATCGGAATCAAAATTATCAGATCCAGCCTCGGCTGCTGGTCAATCCATTTCCTCGAGCGATGTTGGTGGGCCTCGGTTCGGCACTTCTGCGCCGGAACCGACTGAAGAACGTACTGCGGGCGAACCTTCCGTGTACCAGGACATCAAGGTAGTTATTTCCTGTTTTCTTTCCCAGCTAGATTTTAATTGCTTTTAGGACCGGAGTTTTTGGGAGTGCCGCATGATACGAGAGCGGGTCAACACCTCAGGTGTGATCCGGCCTCTCCAGCCTGAACACGAACTCGATGCATTCCAAGTCCCATCTGAACATATTGGTCGGTTTTCCGAACTCACAATCCGGAGATACCTCAGGGATAGGATCAAGTTCGACAAAAAGTTTGCACATACATCCAAGTCGATCGAAAAACACCGTCGACGGAACCTCGAGCGGGCGAAGGAAGAAACAATCAGGCGGATGAACATCTTGCGTCAAACCTTACACAGAAAAGGTGGCGAACAACCGACGTCAGACAAACCGCAGACAGCCAAGTGTGGGATGACCGGATCCCCTGGATGGGGGTGGGCTTGGGCGTTGGACGAGGACGAGGATCCTCCTCCGAGTAGTATTGTTTCAAGGCGTGATACCGACGAGGCGAGGAAGCTGGCGGAGGTGGCGGATCAGGCGGTTTTGGGTGACGACCAAACGTTCAGCGCGAATAATCTGTGGGGGGTTGTCATCAACTTCTTGACCGTTACTCCTGGGAAGGATAATCATGTGCATCATAAGAGCGACGTCGACCCTGCAGACACAGCGACAAAGACGGATGGGAATGCGAAAGTCAAGAGACATAACTCGAGGTTGTCTCGTCTGTGGCATGGCCATCGGAGCCCTTCCAAGGAGCGTCCGGAATAATTCTAACAAAAAACTGTTGTATTTTGGCATACTCTCACCAGCGTTCATGTTGTTCCTGATATATGTACAATCATTGCACCACCACTTCACGCTTACATCTCGACCTATATATTTCTAATCCTGGAATGTAGACAGATAAATGTAGATAACAACTTGAGAATAATTAGAGTTTTGCTTTGGCGTTCATCACCGAAATACCCTCGTCTTCCAGGATCTTTTTCGCCAATGCACCAACAATGGGGAATCCATGCACATGAATATGAGCTTGCTCAGAGCTTGCCTGTCGCCGGGCATAACGGGCTGCAATGCCCTGCGAGATGACGGACAACTGGATAGAGGGGTCATCAATATTGGAAACGAGAAATCTTTCAAGACTCACTCTAAAGAGCATCCAGCTGCGAACAAAAACCATCTCTGGGATGGGGTAAGGCTGTGATGTCAGACGACAGTACTCCTTCTCGAGGTCTTCTAGAGGGATGGGAACATCAACAGTGGTGTTCTTGAATCCCGTCATGTTCCATGTGCCATCGCTGGGCATGTCAGCTATATCAATGCACCATGGTTGGGTCAAGTTGCCGAGGTCAGCAAGCTACCGGCGATATCAGAATGAAGGTTGCCATTAAGGAGACAAAAAAGCTTACAGGGCTTCCCAACGTGCACAATTCCCAATCAAGGATACCTATGACACGATTTTCGGTAGGGTGGAAGATGAGGTTGTCCAATTTATAGTCGCCATGGACAATTCGAAGACCAGTCTTCGTCTCGTCAGGCAGGTTATTTTTGTACCAGGCAATCAGGTCATCGAAGAAGGGAATATTTCCTGTCTTTTTCCCTGATTGAATGTCGACGGCCTCTGCTTGAGCACTTGAGACCCGCGAGAGCGACTTAATTTGTCGAGGGAAATAGGGAGTCGAAGGACCAAACGCGGATAAACCAACTTCCACTGGTAATACAGAGCCAAGGCAAACAAGAGCACGAATGGCGGAAATCCAACTATATTTTTGTGATGAGTAAATTCGAGGCAACCGTAATGCATTACGCACCATTCGCGTCGGTCTTTAGGGGAAACCTCGAGCATTCGCACATCAGTAAAGATGCGTCCATCCAAGAACTCCATGATGTAGAAGGATGTGCCAATCACGGAGCTGTCTTCGCAGAGGATGATAGGTTCCGGCACTGGCACCTTCCGTTCTGCAGGAGTAGCATGGTTTGTGTTGTATCTATGAAGGGCTGCTAGCATGGTATACTCGCGTTCGACCTGGTGAGCGGTCTGTGAGAGAAGCTGCCCAGCAGGCTTCTTGCGGAGGACGAAGCGCGTCTTGCTAGGTCGGCGGTATTAATAGTGATGTTCGGAGGATTGTAGGTGCGCTGGCTACTCACTTCGCATCTGTGAGGAAGTAGGTAGGATTCGACTACAGTCCAATGTTAGCCTCGATGTGCTTTCGGCCAACTGGACATCAAATCCTACCTGTCCAAACTATATTACACAGGACACTCAGCATATGCCCTTGAAAAAACTATCATTAACCATACCTTGAACTGCTTCACATCCACAGGAGTTTTGATACTAGGGGTATTTTTGGCAAGGTATACATTGAGCGTGTCGATGTCGATGGTGGCTCTTATTTCGCCATATTCACCACCGATTTTAGGAGGGGTCGACATGGTATATAGAAAGCAAGGCGAGTCTTCGAAAGTAACGCAACATGGTAATTAGATTTCTCGGATTCGGCAACCGCGCGACCGGTTCTGCTCGGCGTTTGCCGTCAGTGATCGTGGGTAATCGGAACCAATACGTGGATGGTTCTGGAAAGGCCGGTAAATTCCGGTCGGCAGAGCGAAACTCATTAAATACGAAATTTTTTTGATGTTGACGTTTTCTTCCACCGCAACCACCATGTTTACCACTTCAAGGGCACATCTCTCCCGGGCCACTAAATATGTTGTGAGTGTATTTACCGCCACTATTTGTGCTCTGTGTTCATATTAACCTAGGGGCTCAACCGCACGATGATGGTGCGAAATATGAACTCAAAAGTTAATGGTGCGTATTTCTTGGATTTTGCTCGCGCAAAATTCTTATTTCCTTCTGCAGGCCCCGTCGTTGGTATTGACTTGGGTACCACTAACTCATGTGTGGCGGTCATGGAGGGCAAAACTGCTCGCGTAATCGAGAACGCGGAGGGAGCACGGACGACACCTTCAGTGGTGGCCTTCACGAAGCACGGAGAACGCTTAGTCGGTCTTCCAGCTAAACGACAGGCAGTTGTCAACTCCACCAACACCGTCTTTGCCTTCAAGCGGTTGATTGGTAGACAGTTCAAGGACAAGGAGGTGCAGGAGGATATGAATCACTGGTAGGTTTTCTCACGCCGTTTGATTGGATCGAATTGCCAACTCACAATTATTTTTTTTTTTGAAGGCCTTTCCATATTGTGCCCAAGCCGGACGGACGTCCCGCCGTCCAGGTGGAATTCAATAGCAAAAAACAAGAATTCGTGAGTCATCACCGAATTCGTTTCTCTCCGTCGCTAAAGTTGTCTGGTAGTCTGCCGAGGAGCTATCATCAATGGTTCTCTCGAAAATGCGTGAGACGGCAGAGCAATTTCTGAATAAGAAAGTCAAGTGAGTATCGTCTTATTTTGGTATCGTTCGCTTTATCCTTACGCTTGTTTAGCCATGCCGTCGTCACCGTCCCGGCCTACTTCAACGATGCTCAACGTCAGGCTACAAAGGATGCTGGTCAAATCGCTGGCCTCGACGTGCTGCGGGTGATAAACGAGCCAACGGCTGCTGCTCTCGCATATGGTCTGGACCGCGCCGACAACTCTGTCATTGCTGTTTACGATTTGGGAGGTGGAACCTTCGATATTTCCATTCTGGAAATGCAGAAGGGTGTCTTCGAGGTGAAGTCGACAAATGGTGACACCCATCTCGGTGGTGAAGATTTTGATATTGTACTGGTGGAACATCTCTTGGATGGGTTCAAAAAGGAGTCTGGTATAGCTTTGAAGGGTGACCGCATGGCGATCCAGCGTGTGCGCGAGGCTGCTGAGAAGGCCAAGATTGAATTGTCATCGACCACTCAAACCGAAATCAACTTGCCTTTCATCACCGCCGACGCTTCCGGTCCCAAGCACATCAACTCCAAGCTCATGCGATCACAATTCGAGGCCCTTGTAGCCCCTCTCATCCAGCGCACCGTCGACCCATGCAAGAAGGCTCTTTCGGACGCTGGTGTCAAACCTAACGAAATCAACGAGGTTATCCTTGTTGGCGGTATGACGCGTATGCCCCGTGTTTCGGAGACTGTCAAGACCATCTTCGGCCGTGAACCCAGCAAAGGTGTTAACCCTGATGAAGCTGTCGCCATTGGTGCCGCCATCCAAGGTGGTGTCCTTGCCGGCAACGTCACCGATATCCTCCTCCTCGATGTTACCCCTCTCTCCCTTGGTATCGAAACCCTTGGTGGCATTATGACCAAGCTCATCAGTCGCAACACAACCATCCCTACCAAGAAGTCGCAAGTCTTCTCAACAGCGGCTGATGGCCAAACCGCCATCGAGGTCAAGATCTACCAGGGTGAACGTGAACTCGTCCGTGACAACAAGCTTCTTGGCAACTTCAACCTCGTCGGCATCCCCCCAGCCCCTAAGGGTGTCCCCCAGATTGAGATCACCTTTGATATTGATGCTGGTATGAAATAATTTAAGTTTTCTAGAAATACGACATTAACATATCTCCTTTAGATGGCATCGTCAACGTCGGCGCTAAGGACAAGGCTACTGGCAAGGATCAATCCATGACCATCGCTTCTTCATCAGGCCTCAGTGACAAGGATATTGAGAAGATGGTTTCGGATGCTGAGGAATTCGCTGAGGCTGACAAATCTCGCCGGGCATTGATCGAGGAGGCCAACAAGGCTGATTCAGTTTGTGCTGATACCGAAAAGGGTGTGTTTCTTTTTGTCGTTCCTTTGTGGTAGACGGGATACTGATGAATTTCCCTTAGCCATGAATGAGTTCAAAGATCAACTCGATGCCACCGAGAAGGATAAGGTCACGAAGCTCGTTGGTGAACTCCGTGAGCTCGCTGCTAAAGGTCAAGTCGGCGACACCTCCATCACTGCCGACACCATCCGCGAGAAGATCAGCGAGACCCAGAATGCTTCCCTCGGCCTCTTCCAAAAGGTTTATGAGAAGCGCGCTGCTGAGAACTCTGCCTCTTCCGAGCAACCTGCCTCTGAGACCAAGGAGACCAAGGAGGAGAAGAAGGATTAAATAATTTATTCCTGTCTTCCCCCTTCTCTTATCGTTGATCGCCATCTCCTTGTCCGGTCTATTGACATCCCTGCCGGTTCCACCCAGGCTGTTTGCGGACGTCCCCTCGTTCTTATTGATATATGCTTAGACTAGGCTATTGGTCAAAAGTATTGCTTTCATACGTTATATCTGCTATTATCTGTTGCACCCCCCCACTCAGTACTTAATTTTTACTGCATTGTAATCCCAAATACATTCAGCATTGCATTGGAAACTGAAGCTTGAAGCATTGAACAATCAAGGTTGACGGTTGAATATTCGGAATTCATCATTTGTATCCTGGTTAGTTGGCAACCCCTCCGGCTTTTGCAGCTTTCTTGCAGCTTTCTGGGGACCTTATGTACTAGGAATCGTAAATTAGTAACAGACTCGGAGACCCAGTGTTTTTGATTCTATTCCAATGAATTAATCATTCAACTAACAATTTGCTAAAGCGAGCAGGTACAGCCCAACTTCTACAATCAACTGACAAGGTACTGGTGGATACCAGAAACAATGATCCTATTTGAACATTAACCCTTGGCCTCTGGATATACAGTTCCAGGATTACACTATGCGTTTGTAATCACCCCCTGGTCATGATGGAATTCAAACAAGAAAATGCAAGTAACTTGCGCCTTTGGGCCATCACTCGTGTTTCCTATTCTCGCATTAAATGCCTCGGCGACCATGTTGAATCTAGCATCGTCGCTGCCAGCACTCCAGGTGGCGTGAATACGATCTGTTGGCGGGGAATCGAGAGCCATAGGCAGGTGTAAAAAACGGGGAGCAGGGTGTTTGGCCCATTAACTGGAAGGTCGAAAGAATTGATGGTCAGACCGATGGTGGCGAAAATGAGCTACAGCTGTGATGGAGTGGCCCGCAAGTCTTTCTAATATACAGTGTGGTAGAATTCCTAGGAGATTCAGAGATGATCAATTACACCGTTGAGCATGTCAAAGATATTTACTCGCCATCTTTTCTCGAAACGATTTATACATGCTTCTATCATTGTTCTGGCAATGGTTGGAAACGCGTGTAATACTGTTTTGTTGAGCTTTCAACGACCTCTTGGGTCGATTCTGGCAAATCTTCGGCAAAGCGACCTGTAGCCAAAGTTATAAGTAGATCCAAGATAGAGACGCGAAAGGCATGAACCTGGGGAACCCGAGAAGAGGGAAAGAGCTGGAACGACGGTGTTTGGGGGGATTATGGTATTATCTGAAATCTTTGCACAGTCTTTGATGATCGTGAATTTCCCCTTAAAACATATGAGAACCAGTGGTCTGCGTAGTTGAAAGGATTGCGACATACGATCACACAGTTCTTCCCAATTTCAACATGGTTGCCAATTTGAGCTGCTTCCACAATGGTGTTGGCACCAATGTGAACATGGTCACCGATTTTCATTGGATAATAGTTAAAGTTCCCTCGATATGTCTTGTATGGAGGGCTTGGGATGCATTTGTAAGTGACCTTTTGGGGTGAATGAAAGGAAAGGGAAATTACCGCATCACGCAGCCCTCGCCCACCAGACAGTATCGACCCAAGGATATCACGACAGCATGACCGGGTCCAGTTCTCCTCAGATCTCCGCGAATAATTGCTCCACTCGAAATAATTGTTTTGCCGCCGAGAATAATGTTCTGCGGCCCAGCAATAGTGGCTCGACGCGAAACTTTGTTTCCTGTATCCTATGGAGCAACCAGATGGTCAAATAAAAAGGACAACGATATTGAAACCTTACTGTCTCAATGAATTCTGCCCTTGAGTAGTGGATTGGAGGGTCCATGACGCGGAGGTGGTTGCCGGTTGAAAATGACCTCACGTGGCGAATCACTAATTCAGAAATACCTTCCTTATTAAGATCCCTTAAAAAACTTATTACACCATCATGTACAGAGCTTCAACACTTAGGTGTTCTCAGCTCCGTCTGAGCGCGGGCTCTCCGTTACTGTCCAAACTCTCACCCTTACGACCTGGTTATCCGCATAAACCCTCCAACCACTTTGTCACGCGAAATATCACTGTCTCTTCCTCGAAACATCAATCAGACCCAGAATTACAATCTTCTGGTGCGAAAGGCACTACACATCACATCACAGAAGATCCCTTCGTGTACCATGGGCCACTGACCGCCGCATTTCGCCGCTTGAAACTGTTCTCACTGGCGTCTTTTGGCCTCTCCGCAACGTTATCGCCCTTTATATTCCTGGTAGAGTCAGGCCTTCCGATGAATGCTCGTATTGCTCTAGCAGGCATCGCACTTGGAACCTCTGGACTGAGCACAGGGCTTGTTTCTTGGTGTGCGAAGCCATATGTGACAACGATGCGCAGATTCCGTCCAGATGGTACCGGGAGTGCGGAGGAACTTGAGTTGACAACCTTTACCTTACTTCTTCGGCCAAGAATCACCAAGGTTCGTCCGAACTTTTTTCGCTGGGCGAACCGTAATATTAACAGGGTGTCATTCTTCCTCTACCAGGTCTATGACCCATCATTCTTGATTGAAACTCGAAGGCCACTGGCAAAATGGGAACTAGCAGAACAAATCACCCTCACTGAAAATCGTACCGACGCAGTTGGGACCAATGTACACCCCACACCCGGCCGGGAGGAAACTGTTTCTGAAACCACAAATGAAAGGGGAGAGGTTGTGGGTAGGTGGGTCGTGAAATGGGGAGAAGGAGGAGTTGGAACCTGTCACGAAGTTGGCCATGTTGTCCGGTGTGTATTTTTAAATTTAAAAGCAGGCGAATTCTTAGCGGACGACAACAGATATTTTAACGTGCATGAGGAACTCTTACAATAGTGGCATCTGCTCCATGCCCTTACTTATTCCCCTGGCGAGGGGTAGATATGCTACGACCTTTTACCCAGTACCAATGGTTCTCAGCCCCTATCCAACCACTACTGCTCTGATCTCCAACAATAGTACCGATAAACTAACAGATTATCACAGGAATCCTTGCACCCAGAATCGTCTAATTCTTCCATTTCCCTTCTATACTCTCCCATGATCATGATCATATACACTTGACGGATGCTTCTAAATCCGAGAATTGGTCATAGACACCGCCGGCATCGATACCCTGGATTTGTGGCAGTGAATCAACAAGCAGAAGAACTAAGCAAGTCACATCGCCTGAGCCTACTATATCAAGAGGTATATAGTGAATTATCATCATCGTTCTTGTTATCAACCTTGCAGGTTTTAACCGCGAAACTCCCAAGATCGCGATGAAATGCCACATACTGCGCTCCTCCTCCACGAGAAAACTCCACTCTACCTCCGCATTTGTGCAACAACCTTGTTTGTTTCACTGCCGTTTGTCTCCCGCGACCCAACATCCCGAATAATCCATAGGGCCGCAGATCATTGTCGACTATCGTCTCGGACAGATGGCGTGTCTTACCGACAAATTCAGCGTAATCAACTTCGGTTGCTCGTTGTATTGACAACCTTCTATCACCGCCTCGTTTTTTGCTCACCGGACAATGCGGCAATTACTTGTCTCTCGGGACAGCGATCCACTACGTCTAATTCTTTTTTGTCTACTCCAGTAATCGGCATCCAAGTTTGGAACGGCTTTCCAACGATTTCTCAGAAATAAAATGTTCGCATTGGCTTAAAAGAGAGATTTGCTTCAGAGAAATCCTCAACCTTCCCCCCTTCTCATACTACTAAACAAAACCTCCCTTCTGTGCTCAACAATGCCTGGCCTTGATTACTTTTCGAGCATGATTGCTACTACCTCGCCAGCACCCGCAGCACCCGCACCCGCACAAGAATCTGTTGCTGTTGTGACTGAAGCTCCCCGATCTGATGTTTATTATAACGCCCGTCTCGACCCCAAGAACTATCTCGAGGGTCCTTTGTCCCCATTTCCCTCCACACGTCTACGTCAGATGCTCGCACGACCCGGTATCGTTGTAAGTTCTGATCATTTTTTCTCAAAACCAGTACGTCAGCATTGTCTGACACAACGTCTCAAGGTAGCCCCAGGTATCTGCGATGGTATTAGCGCACGATGTGCTGTCGAGGCCGGCTTCGAATGCCTTTACCAAAGGTTGGTCATTTTTAGTTGAAATTTTTTTGGAATTTCATCAGTGATATGATCTCAGCGGTGCTGCCACCACGGCCTCACGCCTGGGCCAGCCAGATCTCGCGATCGCGACTTTGAACGATTTCGTTGGGGTGGGTCATCCTCTTTTGCTACCATCTTGTTAATTCTGAAGAACTTCATAATAGGCCGCCCAAATGGTCTGCAGTTTGAACCCATCGGTTCCAGTTATCGCAGACGCTGACACAGGGCAAGTCGTCACGAGCTATGATGCCAAATGACCCTGAAGAAGCTAATAAACATATCTCTAGGTTTGGTGGACCCGCCAATGTTGCTCGCACTGTTAGGCAGTATATCAGTGCCGGCGTGGCTGGTATGCATATCGAAGACCAGGTCCAGACCAAACGATGTGGCCACTTGATGGGCAAGCAGGTCGTATCTCGCGAGGAATTTTTAACGAGAATCCGAGCTGCTGTCATTGCCCGTGACTCGTTGCCAGGAGGTTCAGATTTTGTAAATCCTACATTCCAAAAAGTCAAAATTCGTGTGCTTAAGCAACACCCAGGTTATCATTGGACGTACGGATTCAGCACAGGTTCTTGGAATGGAGGAAGCTGTCGCTCGTCTCAAACTGGCAGCTGATGCCGGTGCCGATGTCTGCTTTATTGAGGGTGTAAAGACAGAAGAGCTCCTCCGTGACACTGTCGCCGCATTGGATCCGAAACCCGTAAGTACTGGGATATTCCGTCCGTCCCCTAAGATTAACATTGGAGCATCAGGTCCTCGTCAACGTTATCTCTGGTGGCCTCACGCCGTCTTTCACCTATCAACAGGCTGAGAAAATGGGAGCTAAAATTATCAGTGAGGCATTTACGCTTCTGGCATTTTTCGTCGTATCTGACAAGATTCTCCACACATTAGTCTTCTCGCTTGTGTCTTCTGTGGCCATGGTTCACGCTGTCCGTACTGCTATGCAATCCTTGAAGAAGACTGGTACGGACTTCTCTTCGGCCAGGGGAATGGACCCTAAGGCATTCTTTGAAGTCATGGGTAAATATGAATTCCTTCCGTCCTGACTGAACGTAGGACTCATGCCATCGGCTTCAGGTCTAACCGAGGTCGTAGAACTCGACGCGAAGGCCGGCGGTTCCGCCTTCGCGGTTGTGTAGATGGTAACTCCCAGCCTTGGAGTTTCAAAATAACGTAGATATGCTTCCTGTGTTACCATCTACGTATACTTAGAATATGGGCATTGAATTCCACAGGTTCATATGAATATCCAGTTCTTTGAACCCCATTATATAAATCTATAGCTTGGGTTTAGCTTCCCGCAGTTTGGCGTGCTGCATGCTCTCATCTAGAGCGATTCGGCGTCAAAAATTACCGAACATTACGAAAGAATTTTGAACTCACAGTTTATGTCATATAGTTTATCGCCAGGTATAGGTGCGACATGTGAGCTGATATTCGAAATGTCGACCATGTCTGGAGTGATGTCCTTGATTGTCTGAGCTCCTAGTAACCGCATGTTCATTTCAAATTCGTCCTATCAGAAAAATTAGAATAAGTCCAGCTGACAGAATAAAATTTCAAGGTACATGTAAAATTTGCAACGCCCTTTCCACGCCCTCCTGTCCATATGAGGAGAATGCATATAGGAACGGCCGTCCAATACCAACTATAAGAGAAGGGTCAACACTAGGACAACGGCCGAACCTCAGAACCTTACCTGCTGTAGCTCCCAGAGCCACCGCCTTGATGACATCAGTGGCCCTTCGCACACCACCGTCAACGAACAGGGCGAATTTTTCATTAGGAAAGGTAAGCCCGCGCTTCTCCTTCAGTTTGGAAACAACTTCCACGAGGACTTCGATACCCGAACGAGCAAAGTCTAGCTGGCGACCACCATGATTTGAGAGAACGACACCAGCCAGGCCAAGATCGTAGGCCTTAAGGGCATCCTAAAATTGGAAGGGGTCAAGGATGTCAAAAACTGAGCATTTAAGTGCGAACCTCCCAGCGTTGGACCCCCTTCAAAATTAGAGGCACTGGACATCTTACTAGTGAGCATAGAACGACAATTC
>Ga0307513_10007090_pt1 | contig 14572 bp, 16 predicted proteins | sample 15_EM_MG_FD_202174 | JGI IMG/M metagenome (GOLD analysis project Ga0307513, IMG submission 202174) | Populus trichocarpa ectomycorrhiza microbial communities from riparian zone in the Pacific Northwest, United States - 15_EM | ecosystem: Host-associated > Plants > Roots > Unclassified | place... | reverse complement strand
CGGTCTGGGGAGTCGTCCAGGCCCGCGAACAAGTAGAGCGGGTGAAAGCCGGAGGGCGCTTGGATGGAGAAGAGGATGGAGACGTGCCTACAGGCGAGTTCGAATATCTTACTTATGCTAAGGGGCGGCTCGAGTCGTTCAGGAGAGAGCTGAGGGCATTGGGTGCTCTCTAAACACTGAATATACTTTAACCATAAATAGCTCCTTGCGCAGTCCTCGGGTTTTCTCCATGGGTTGGCTCTCGGTTGCTCATGGATTTTGTGTTTGGGTACTACTTGACCTTTGTTTCAACATTAGTGTTGTGTCTTATCTCCATAATGTCCACTTGTTATCGTAGGAATTATGTACTTCGATTTCTGGCATTCCTCAGGCTGGCACTCCCAGGCTGGCATTCCTCGGGCTGCTGGCAGAGCGCTTCTAACTTGGACCTATCCGCTTCACTTGACCTGGTGGGGTTTCACCATTGGGTCTGTTCCAGCGTCAAAAAGCGACAATAGGAGAATACCTGAGCTCCTCTGAGTGCCTTTTGGTATAATTAGGGAAGGTGTTCGTTATCGGGGACTCCACCTGGCAGCTCCATTCGGTCTCATTGAGAGGCCGTGCAACGGGTCTTTTTGACTGTACCAACAAAGGTCCCGATGAGTACCCCGCGCAGCACGGGACCATCTCTAGAATGTGTGAGAAGTAAATATCGCCGAGGACCCTCTTCTTGCCGGCAGCCATAGCTCCAAAAGTGGATCCCTTAGTCTACTGAAGCTGGACAGAGCCGGACATATTGACAGCCGACTATGCGCAGCGGGGCTCACTGCCAATTTGTCTCGACACTCGTCCAATCCGATCGTCGAAGAGTAGGCACGGGACTCGAAGCGACCCCACACAGTGCCATCTGCTTCCAAAACTAGTTGAACGATGCCTTTCCGCGTAAACCAGACAGCCTCATTAGGGTACCATGTTCGGTTCAACCGGGTAAAAATAAAGCGGCTGCTATGCCGACCTTATCTCCCCTTTGCTCCTTAAAACTAGTGGTGCAGTCATAGTGTCCCGCACGACCCGCGACCCTCGACGTTTGATGGATTCATTCTTGAAATCTGCCCTCATCCCACTGGGGATTGTACTGGCTGTGGTAGCCTACAGAAACAGAAGACCTTCTGGAGCAAAGGCCAGCGTCAATGGTCCACCGGGCCTCTTCTTGCTCGGAAATGCTCTCGATATGCCCACGCGATACGAATGGGTCACTTTCGATAATTGGAAGGAGATCTATGGTAGGTTGAATTCTTGTCCTTAGTAGTGTGCGTTTATCATTTGGGCTAATTTCGCTGGCGATCACCTTGCAGGACCGATTATTTCCCTCAATGTGTTAGGCCAGCCGATCTTCATTCTTGGCACAATCGAGAGTGCGAGTCTCCTGCTTGAAAAGCACTCCGTTATCAACTCGGACCGCCCCGAGCTTCAAATGGCAGGGAAATTGTAAGTCGAGCTAAGAAACCTGTGGCGATAGCAATTAGTAAACCTCTCTTCTCCCTTCTCCTAGGGTTGGATGGGATGCGTCGTTAGCTTTGGCTCCATATGGTCCACGGTTCCGGGAAATGAGGAAATTCTTCCAACAAACCATTGGCCCTCGCGGAGTTCAAAAATGGCACCCCCTAGTCGAAGGATCCACCACGCAGATGCTCATTAATATAATGAAAGACCCGGTGGGCCTGGCACAACACGTTCGAGAGTACGTTCTCTTTGGTTCAAAGAATGTGAGCAATGGTTGATAAAGCGCATTAGCAACGCTGGTACTATAATACTCATGATAAGTTATGGGTACAAAGTCCAGAAGCACGGCGATCCTCTCGTGAAACTCGCCGAAGAGGCGGTTGATACTTTCTCTCGGGCAACCTTACCCGCCGCTTTTCTGGTTGACATTTTCCCAATCTGTACGGAAAAACGATTATTTTACGTGACCTGAGATATTGATCAGTTTAAATAGTGCGTCACGTCCCGGCATGGTTCCCCGGAGCTGGGTTCAAGAAGACCGCTGCAGAATGGCGTAAACTGACAATGGATGTAGCGGAAAAGCCATACGAAACGGTGAAATCAGAGATGGTCAGCTTGACTTTATTCATCCTGTTAGCCTTGATGCGTACTCTGATCAACATTTAATCTCTCAGGCAGCAGGAAAAGCTCCGGAATCGTTTCTCAGAAGCGCACTGGAAGAGACACAGGGAGATGCGGTGAAAGAAGAACTCGCAAAGTGGGCTGCTGCTTCCATGTACTCGGGAGGCGCAGATACGGTTCGTCACCCCTCACTCACCCGGACTCTATGTCATTCTCTTTTGTCACAGATTGTTTCTGCTGGAACTTCATTCTTCCTTGCCATGGCTCTCTATCCCGAAGTTCAAGCAAAGGCGCAAAGTGAGATTGATCAGGTGATCGGGACGAACCGACTACCATGTTACGAGGACCGAGATTCTTTACCCTACCTTACCGCACTGATCAAGGAGGTATTGCGTTGGAATCCAGTTACACCGTTAGGTGAGGGGTAAATTTGTGATGGCACTGCATTCTCTCACCAGGATACAAATACCAAGGTATACCACACCGATCGTCAGAGGACCAAGTGGTGGCGGGACAGACTATTCCTAAAGGTTCTCTGCTCATTGCTAACATTTGGTGAGCATATGTGCACCTGTTGAGGTATCCTAAACTCGTGCATACGGTATATCTAGGGGAATAGGCCATAATGAGCACTCGTATAAGGAGCCACATGAGTTTGAACCCAAAAGATTCCTCGGTCAAGATGAGACGGCATCTCCACTAACAACCTCGATGGCCTTTGGTTTCGGCAGACGGTACGCTTGTTTTGTCATAGGTTCGAGTTACCCCAGGTTAGATTACTTGCAGGGTCTGTCCCGGGCGCGAGCTCGCAGATGCATCTCTTTGGATCAGTTCCGCCCTCACCCTCGCTACAATGAATATCGGGAAACCATTTGATGCAAATGGCAAGGAGATAAACAAGGGAGATATAGTATACACTTCGACGGCGATTAGGTGGGAGCGATTTAGAAAGCATCCCCTCCAAGCTCGCCTCATTAACAGGATTCCATAGTCACCCACCAGCGTTCAAATGCCGGATCGAACCCCGCTCCACGGTTGCAAAGGCGATGTTGGAGAAAAGGGCTGCTGCACTGGCGCTGTCGGCAGGGACCGAAGACACGGAGTTTTGAATCGGACACGGCTCATAAGAAGGAGCCTCGATCGTCTAATTAGAAGTCCGATTGTACGGCATTACTTTCCGTTGGGTAATTTGGCGGTATTCCTCATCACAGATGCATAAAAGGTGATCTTCGAAGAACCTCAATGTTACCATTGGTGAGGATATTGACCCATTGAAACTAATTCTTCTTGCTAAATAGCACCAAAATTAGAGTGAGAATGATAGTACACAGAAGTTCGGCTGTGCAGAAATACCAGAATCGACATTCAAGGGTGGTTACTCTGAGGGAGCTACAGGAGGAATATCCCTCGGCGTCCCCCGGCACAGCAGGGATGGCGAGGGATTTCGAAGGATTCCCTGGCCCCTTGGAATTTTCAGGGGTCACCCCGTTCCATTCTACTGAACATGGGACCAGATATCCCTCGCAACTAACTTCCGCAAGCGTATTCTTGACTCAAGGCAACAACGCGTGATGTAAGACGAACGAGGACGGGACGGGACGGATAGGACGTGTATGAGAACGGAACGAGAAATATATACCGTCTTCGTCCCATCCCATTTGCAAGTCCGGTCCCACCCTGTCCCGTCCCTCCATATTTCAGCCCATCCACACCCGTCCTCGATGATCCTGACCCCCAGCTCACCTGACCCGCACAACCCCTGGAACTCCTCGGGATCTCTAGGACCGGACGGTACATGTTGTCCGCTTAAAACCCAACAACGGACAACCATAAAGAAGCCCAAAGTCTGCAGCTGACTAAATTCTCAACCCCGGCCGAAATGTTGCTTTCAGCAGATGAGTCGCGCGTCCTGGTTATCTACACTGGTGGAACAATCGGCATGTTACCTGGGTCGGCTGGATATGTCCCGGAGCCGTTTTATCTGACCGAAACCCTCCGTGCTCAGCAACGATTCCACGACCCACTAGGCGACTCGCTGTTTTCACATTCAAGATCAGTGGAAGGTTATAGAGAATGGAGTGGACGTAACACCCCCATCCATAGTCCCAAAGCGACAACCGCCATTTTTCCACTCACTTCCGGCACGGATACCCCGCTAAGTGACCTAGGGCGCCTATCATCGACCCCGTCGCCCCCAGGACCCCCAACATTGCTCGTCCGGTCTTCCCGCCCGCTGACGGTTCCCCCCCGGAGTGGTCTAACTCCGAACGGAATGATGAAGGCAGAACGCTTTATGCCATCCTGCAAAAAAATTCACGACCGCCTTTACGAAATCCACCTCCCCAGTCTCGTCACTCCGGCGAGTCCAGCTCCCAGTGGAAATCTGAAACGCATCCGATACGCAATCCTCGAAGTGAGTGAAGAAGGGAGACAAGTTGTTACCTACTAAACAAACAAACACAGTGGGACCCTCTGCTGGATAGCAGCAACGTGGAAATTAAAGGTAAGCTTATTCTTGTGTTCGGCGTGCGACCGGCCCCTTACAGCCCCCCAGATTGGATCCGACTAGCCGAAGAAATCGAACTCAATTACCAGAATTTTGATTCCTTTGTCGTCCTCCATGGGACCGATACAATGGCATACAGTTCGTCCGCTCTCAGCTTTCTACTTGAGGATTTAGGAAAGACAGTCGTAAGTTTAGAAGGAAGGATAGACCGACCCGCTTGGACTAACTCCTCGTATAGATTATTACTGGCGCCCAAATTCCGTTGTCTCAGCTTCGTAATGACGCGGTCGAAAACCTACTGTGGGCGATCTCGATTGCTGGACAGTATGTCATCCCAGGTACAAGTTCGTTCATCTGAGTGAAATGAAGTATTGACTTGACCTTTCCAGAATGTACTCTTTTCTTTAATCACGCTCTGTACCGCGGAAACAGAGTAGTCAAGGCTTCAACGTCAGAGCTCAATGCCTTCAACAGCCCAAATTTTCCCCCTTTGGCAACGGGTATGTCATGTCAGTTATATCATTAGCTATAGCTCACCAATCATTAGTTGGAATAGATGTCTTAGTCAATTGGCACGACGTTGTGCGACCGACTAGCTTGAAGCGTTTCAAGGCCCACAAGAGTACGTAAATGATTTTCTAATATAATTCATTAGACTCACAGATCATAGATATGTGTCCCAACGTTGGTAAGGTGCACCAGAGCAAGTCCGGAATGACCTAATGACGATTTCTTTCTCAGGGACGCTTCGCCTATTTCCTGGAATCACGGCAGCCACCGTGCGGGCGTTCCTAGCACCGCCTATCCAGGGCCTAGTGTTGGAGACCTTTGGGGCGGGGAATGCTCCCCACCGCCAGGATTTGAAAGCGGTATTGAAGGAAGCTTGCGACCGTGGAGTCATCATAGTGGCCATATCTCAATGTTCTAAAGGATCGGTCTCGGCCGCATACGAAACTGGACGAGCTTTACAAGCGATAGGGGTCGTTCCAGGAGGCGACATGACTCCTGAGGTAAAGTACGCGATCTCGAGGCCCCCATATGTTGTTGATGATTCGACAGTGTGCTCTCACAAAACTCGCCTACCTCCTCTCCAAATCGGATCGCCTTGGTGCCGAAGATATCAGAAAGCTAATCTGCTTGCCTCTTCGCGGTGAAATCACTCTCCCACCAAGTGGAAACACGGCCAATGAGCCTTTGCATCAGACCAAGCAGGAAACCATGGAACCTCTTCCCAATATACTGGACCAGATCGCTCGCTTGTCTGCTGCACCACCACCACCCCTTCCAGTCATTGAGGTCTCTGCAACTCAACCATGGGGTGTCGCTCCGACTACTGGCCACACCGTCACACCGTCCCTCCTCGCAAGGAGTTCCTCGCTTTCACGACTTGCCAAAGACGTAACTAGCCCTTGGTCAAGCACCATTTCTGAAACAGCTTCCACAGAAGCAGCACTGTTGCCATTCCTAGTACATTTAGCTATAGTCCGGGATGACGCCGCAGCCCTCCGTTTCTGCTTCGATGCGTCTGACGCTGTTTTTTCTGACGCTACCCCTTTGACGGAGCCACCCCAGCTACTCTTTTCCAGTGGACACACCGAACTTCCGCAGAACCCCAACGTGGGCATCGGTGGTAGGGGAGTGGTGGGCGGGATTGTCAATGTGCTCGATCCAGCATCAGGTCGCACGCCTTTGCATGTGGCTGCACTAAATGGAAGTAAGAAGTGTGCGATATTGCTACTGGAGAGCGGTGCTTTGGTCCATCTCCGGGACGCGCTCGACCACACAGCCCTTTACTACGTGAGTGACCCATCTCGTACTCTAGAGCAACTAACCCAAGATCTGTTGGTATGCAGGCGGCCCGACAGGGGCACGAATCCATCGTCAACCACCTAGTACAGTCCGGTGCTCACCTTGGGGGTTCCGATTTTGCTTTCATGCGCGTCGTCGTCAGGAAAGCACTTCACCTCGGAGACCAAGTCACCCTTGGGATTTGGAGACGAGTTGGAGTAGAGTTTAATGAGGCAGTGAACCCAACAGTACTCTCTACCTCACCCTAAGAGGCTTTGTAGGCGTTGTTTAGCGGCCGCCGCACAGCAAGGCGGCGAAGTCGACTCTTACTAAGCATCGCGTTATTCAGTAGTATACCATGTGGATGTGGATATGGATGTGGATGTGGACGAAAGGCGATCCATCTTCGTAGCGCGATATTGACCTGTGACTCTTTCTAAACAGCGGAACCACTTTAATTAATTGCATTGACGCTGTCAGGGGTTGAATGAAGACTGGACCTTGGTTTTTGCAACGGTTCAGAGCGGCTGCCCATGTAGAGAATAGATGGAATTCTCATAGTGAGCCGCCAAAGCCGGAAGCACTTGACTACAGGAAGGAAGTACTTCACGCTCAAGATAATGCCTTGTCGTTAGGATAAGCGTCCCTCAAGAATCGGTGTGAGCCTTGGAAAACAAAGACCCGAAACAACCAGCCTCTGCCTTGCCAACTGTTTTCTGTTTCGAGTCCGCAAGGATCACCAGTGGTGGCTCCTGTGTGCATATTCTATACTCATACGCACTTTGGTGACGCTTAAAATACGATGATGGACCGCCTCAGCCCTCCACATGTCGGTCATTCCTCCGGGGTTTCCATATCGTCTCCTAACCAAGCCCTAGCCAGAAATGGTGCTTCAGTATCCAGTGGACTTTCCAGACTCCGCTGGTTTGGACCTGAACGGTATCTTGAACGCGTTGACCACGCAACAACGTTTGGCACCGCTCGTGCCGTACAGATGGACCTTCATTGATAGACCTCGAGGTCATTATACTATCTACCATACCTACCTAAACTGACTTTTGAGGCAGAGGGTCAAGTCTTCATGGTCTTTCTGCCAAAGGACCTCTTACCTCCCGACGGCGTTATCTGGATGGAGAAGGAAACACGTTTCCAGATGCCCAAAGTTCCTGGAGGTGTCGACGTTGAATGCTACCAGACCACTCAAGGGTACATACCAGGAAACGACAATATGGTTTGCCGAATTCGACGACGCTTCCGATTTCCCGGACACCGCGGGTACAACCCAAATCTTTGGCTCGTCCATTATACTCGTAACCCACAGCCAGGACCGCGTATGATGTAAAAAATATCTGCTAAGTTTGGTTGCTGACGGTACTCGGTAGGGGTTACGATGGAGATGACCTTGAAGCCGCCTCGCAATTACCCGCTGCCGCCGATTAACCCCATGTTTGTCTTTATTGCGGGCAGCCGCATTAACGAAGCGGTTTCCGAGGAGGAGACACTTCAGCTGGCCCATAATGCAAACAATGCAGCGGCTTCAGGCCGACATGGGAACACTGGTCCTACTCAGCAAGAGATCATGGCCCAGACGGTAGCAATGAGGCAGTTGGCTGCTAAGCGGGAAGGCACGAAGGCTTGGGCGGTGGGTGCTCAGATGCAATCGCTTTGGTATGCCGGCTTTCTAATGATAACCCACATCAGCGACGGCAAGAAGAAGAAGATTCAGGGGGTAGGTATTATGTCACCTTCATTGAATCTTGTCACTGACATATGCCACCCTCCAGATGAGGAGGTGGTCTCGATGAGAACGCTCGCAATGAGCCGTTATCGGCGCAACCATGAACTGATGGAAGAAGTCCTATATCATGCAGCATTCGGTCCGTAGTTCCCCCCCTCTGCACGGCTTGTGACTTTACAAACTTGCCTTCAGGTCCCGAAAAGGTGCAAGCAGACGACGACGAAGCGGATCTGGAGAAGCTTCAGGCACTCCTGGTAAGAACCACCTTTGTCGTGGGATTGCTAGTCCTCAGGTTTCTTAGGTAAAAACGACGGACGAGGTCGCGGAACTCAAGCAACGGGCGGAAGAGCGACGAAAAGCCCAGGCCGCCAGAGAGGCAGCTGATGATGTTATGATGTAGCCCATAGGAAGATGATTGACTTGTACGCCTAATAAAAGGCCGTGTCATGGTGCTGGCTTTGTTTTTCCATCTTAGACTCCCCCGCCACCTATACTTTACTTGAATGAGGCAAACAAAGTGTTAATTATTGTAAGTACCGAAGCAATCAATCTGGTTATAGGATGAGTATCGCTGCCGCCCCAGTCGGAAATTTTCTTGACGACTCGGCCTGCACATAGCCAAACTCGATCGTGCATCTCTGATCTATACTTCTGCCCATCTTCAAAGAATTATTACTGATAACAAATATCTAGGAAATACTGAAACTGCGTTTCTCCGACCGACCGACCTGCTCTCGTGGAATAACCGGCAATCGCAAAATCAGAGAGCTTAGTTTTTTGATCACTCTATTTCATAGTTCATCCTTTGTACTCTATGATGCGGAAACTGGTACTCTATCCAAATACACCCCAATATTTTCGAGCGAACTCCTCAATTTGACCATGAAAGCGGTGCACGGAGGATGAAATCTACTTGATCGTAGGATGGTGTGGATACCATGTCCTTTCGACATTCTTTGCCTGGCTGCCAAACAAACCAAACGTTGGAACTCACCATGTCCTTTACTTACTCTACCTTGGCGGGACACGACGCACGTTTACCGATGTTCGTCGCGCCGCTCTACCAACCATACCCGTTGCCACCGCGCTCACGGCGTAACCGCATTCGCAACTTGACACCGCTCGAGTTGAAGAATATGGCTGAAGAAATGGCCTCGCTATCCGAGGAGGAGTACGACTATGAGAATGAGGTTTCCTGTGATACCTAAAGCATGATAAAAGGCTCTCTGACACGCTTTCTATTTCCAGCGACAAATCATTCGAGAGTATGGGTACGGCTTCATGTTTCCGATCGGGAAAACTATGACACAGCACGAGGAAATGGTACGTAATACTACGCGTGAATCAGGAATGTCTACCCCAAAGCCTATTGTTTGCAAATAAATAAAACTATGGCAGGCAAGTGAATATGGCGATGAAGAATCAGAGCAGGAAGAGCCAGGAGACCCTTCTGCTGCTGTCGAGCTGGAGAACGACGGTGCCGCACCGGCCAACACGACGGCGGAAGGCCAGGATTTGGATGCCGACCTCGAGGACGAGGACGCGAATAATCACTACGACGACGACGAAGACGAAGAGGACGACGGTGATGCGGTTGGAGTTAATGTTCACCCATCTCAAGATGATGATGACGACGACGTGATGAGTGAATAAACCGGTCAATGCTCTGGTCATTCATGGAGAAACCTCAGAGGACAATTCCCGGTCGCGATATTGATTGTACATTTGGTTTGGTATTGCTCCTGGTGTAGCATATACGAAACACTTCAAGGTAGCGGAAACTCAGTCCGAGAACACGAACGTCCATAGTGCCTCCACGTTCTTATAGTCGTGATGGACGATACTGATGAGCCATCGTTCGTCTCGGAGTTTCTCCAAGTTTGCTCGTTCCGGCGAATCTGGTGGGTAAAAGAGTGACCACTCCGTCCAGAATCCAAAGGCCTCGTCCTAAGTCAAGGGGCGTCAAAGAACTAAATACAAGCACGGTTGCGCTGCGTACCTTCCAGGCAAGGAAAGAGTCCCGTTCAATGATGGTCGATGCGGCAATTTCTTGACCGGGGAATACTCCCCATGTCACCACATTGCTGCCTCCTTCAGCCATATTGCTTGCATAGTCATCCTGGTATCCAGTTAGTCGATCCTGGAGAGCAAGTGAATTCAGACTTACAAGCATATTAGCCGCGAAGTAAGTGAGCTGCCCCCGTCCATGCTTCTCAATCCTCTCCCCGAGCTGCTGGACTTCCTCCTTTGTCGCAAAAAATTCCACAAATGACTTCTGAAAGACATAGCCACCTCTTGGGCCCCAGCCATACGTTTCGTGGGAAGAAGGTGCCGCGTCCACTGCTGGTTGTGAACCCACTGTCCACCAGCTTCTCTCATTAAGTTTCTTCAGATGTGATAGGATCGGAGCCGATTCCCGATCAAGTGGCCCGTCCGACCAAGGGGTTGTTTGTACTCTACCCTCCAGGTACGCTAAGAAAATGCTTGTGACGTCGCTGGGGGTCTTCGGACGGCCCCACCTTTTAATACCATCGTTGGGAGATACACCTAAACCGGAGTCCCAGAGATTGGTTTGGCCAAAGGCCGGCGACTTGACATCACCAAAACGCCCGTTGGGAAATTCGTCCCAAGTGGTACAATTGAATGCCCCATCTCCTGCTTGGTTGTTTGATCCTGTTGGTAGGTTGACGTTATGCTTATTCTTGTCGAAAGAGGTCGACGCAGTGAAGCTGGCCTCTGCGGGGGTAATGAAAAAGTTGGATGAGATGCTCCCTGGATTTGCAGCGGTCAAAATTGGAGAGTCCTTAAATCTCATTAGGGTGGGTGTGTCCATGTGTGTAGGTATTCACCACTCACTGAAATGAGCTGATTGTGGCTGGTTTGCGGAATATCTGCCCATCCCAGTCTGTCCAACACTCGCTGAACGCTTTTCTCAAGATTGAGGGTACAAAAATGAAATCCGCGTACTCCCGATTGGTGGAGACGTCGAATGATAGATACCGTAACGTCCACCCCGAGATCCTTCACTTGTTGATCGTCGTGCTTGAGAGGAGTCAGCGCGAAGCCATTATTGATGAAATGGTTCACCTTTATCGGGTTGAGCGCATCAGTCAGTCGCGAAGGGATGCGGGTGCCGCAGAGCTTGGTAAGGCGCATAAAAGACGCATAGCTCTGAAGAGGCATGATACCAGGTATGATTGGGATAGTGACGCCTGTAGCATCATAACAGACTGGCCTTGAATCGCCTGACTCTCACTCACCAGCATGCCGAACGTTTCCTTGCCACTGCAGAAAGCCGTCTGGGTCATAAAAGAGCTGAGTGACAATGAAATCAGCTCCTGCGTCGACCTTCTCTTTTAAGTATTTGATTTGCTGGTCCTCGCCCTCGGAAGTCTCTGTATGGCCGTCCGGGTATGCTATCGGAAAGCTTGAACAAGGACGAATGAGAAAGCGTGTGTTACGGAGAAGGGCGAACCTGCGACGCCAACGCAGAAAAAATCCTTAAATTCATTGGATGTCTTGATGTAGCGGACAAGGTCCACAGCGTGAGTGAATCGAGGATCGGTTGGAATCCAATATTCTTCACCTCGAGGAGGGTCTAGAGGACGGCATAAATGATGGGTGGATCAGGTCACGAATTAACCCCACCTCCTCTCAGTGCAAGAATGTTCTGGACCCCTTTCTCCTTCGCGGCCTGTGCGATCTTGAATATTCGCCCCGTTCATTATCACAAAAGGCCTACTCTTAAAGCGTCATCCACCATCCCAACCTGCATATTGGTACAGGTAAGGTGCAGGATCGTATCGACCCTATGTTCATTCTGACACAACCCCGCAAGTTGTAAACTCCGATCCTTGGTCGATCCGCCAGCACTCCATGTGATGCTAACGGCAACAGGTCGTAACGCAGACATGCGTTCTATTCGACTGACGAGATTGTTGGACCCCTGTCCAAATTATGTGGTCAGACCGAGTCGCTTCGATTCGCCGCCATACTTGATCCGTTTTAGGTGGGAAGAACTCAAAGGTGTAAAATGGAGCACCCGGGCGAAGGCTGGAGATTTTGTCTGTTAGCTTCATGCTGGAGCTGGAGAAGGCAGCGATCAGGGCCAAGTACTGCTTTTATTTGGTCGGGTGACTTCTTGGTCCTTTCCTTGTACCAGGTGGATGGGAGCCTTGCACGGTCGGCTCGCCATGCCCAGAACGAAATCAATAGTGGCAGTTATAGGGACGACTGGTGCAGGCAAGTCTCGTCTCGCGGTCGATATTGCTCGCGCCTTCAACGGTGAGGTGATCAATGCCGACGCAATGCAAGTATATCAGGGGCTGGACATCATCACCAACAAAATTACCCATGATGAGATGCACGGGGTCCCTCATCACTTGCTAGGCTGCAAAGTGCCGGGTGAAGAATACGTTGTGGGGCACTGGGTCTCCGATACTATTCAGCTGGTCAGTCGTCCCTATATGCGTCCGAAAGTACCTCACGTGTCCTGTAAGGTAGAAGATATGCATGCGCGGAATATCCTCCCCGTGATAGTTGGAGGGACGACCTACTGGATGCAGCACCTCCTCTTCCCTAACCGCCTTGTCGCCGACCACAACCAGAAAATAAATAGGGAAAATATTGAGTACTCTCCTATCGTGGAACAGGCTCTGGCCTCAGTATCTCGAGAACAACGACAATTGTTCGACAGTCTACCCGTCGGCAACTCAGGCGCAGAAATCACACCATCTGACGACTTTTCATTGCGGCTTCACACACTTCTATCCTCTGTTGACCCAGATATGGCCTCAAGATGGCATTGGAGAGACACTCGGAAAGTCCTGCGAAATCTGCAGATCATTAAAGAGACTGGTCAGCGAGCAAGCGAGATTGTACGCGAACAAGACCAACGCAGAACCGAAGCAAGGTAGCGGCTGTCTTATTCTTGCAGAGGATCATTATTTACTGTTGGCTTTTCGAGGTACCCAACCCTCCTCCTTTGGCCATTTACGCCTCCAGAGGTTCTAAATCAGCGACTTGATGTCAGGGTGGATTATATGGTTGACGTTAGTGGTGTTTTTTATGTTGGAACCCCAGCGCTCTAATGAGATTGACAGAACGGCCTGTTAGAGGAAATTCAAACACTCAATAAAATGGCTCAAGAGCTTGAGAATACGACAGGAAAGGAAGTGGACTATACCGATGGCATTTTTCAGTCGATAGGTTTGTTTGATATTCAGCCTCTTGGGCCAGGGCGAACTCAAGGCCCTTTGCAGGTTTTAAGGAGTTTCAAGCTTATTTTACCACAGAAGATCAGCCGCAGGCTTTGTTTGACGAAGCCGTCGATCTTATGAAACAGGCTACCCGGAAGTATGCAGCCTACCAGGTCAAATGGATACGAAAGCGACTATTACCTGCGGTCGACGCCGTCAAAGCAACGGATCCAGCCTCAATATATTCTTATGCTCTCGATACGAGCGGTATGCCTTTTTCCATTCCCACGTTCTCCAGAAACTAAGTCGAGTCTGAAGATGCAGGCGATTGGTCGAGTATCTGGGGTTCAACTATGATGGCAGTGGATCGTAGGTTCCATATACTTTCCTCTAAAGTCAATTCTTAGTTCGTTTAGCTTTCGTCAATGGAGGCCCTATGCCCAATGCCGACGAGGTATCATCATTGGCTCCATCTCTTCTTCAAGTTGAATCGAAAGCAAAGTCGTGAGTCCTCCGTAACGGATTTGTGTCTATATCCTCAAGAGTCTACCTAGACCCTCCGCTGTACTGGCGTCTCGTAAGAAACGGTTGTGTGAGGTCTGCACAACCGATCCTTCGCGCCCCAAGATGTTCGACGAAGAGCGAGAGTGGGTCCCACATTGCAAGTCCCGGAGCCATCAGCGTCTCATCAAGCGAAAAGCCCGCGAACCAGAAATCGCCCTTCGGAGGGCACAAAGCGCGGGGGAAAGGTCGTAATGGGACTAGTCTATTCCTCCGTCTCGACCCTCATGATCCCATAACGGAGCGCCGCACGACCGCAGCTTGGAATCTCTAGGCTTCACGGTGACGCAAGGTTCTCGTATCTTTGTCGCTGGCTTTGATCTTGACTGCAATGAAGGTTGAAGTATCAGCCGAAGACTATAAGCAAGCTTCCACATGTCCAATATCGCAAAGGTGTATTCGCATTTACATCCGTTCTCGAATCACGTCACTTCGGTACTATTTGGCCTTGACCTACAGCGGAAAATACTGTGCTCACAACTTATGGAGAATCGACCCCTCTGCACCCCTGCAAGGCTCTTGAAAGGATCCCGCCTGGCAACTGGTGCTCATGCAAGTTGCCACTGCTCAAGCTATGCGGCTGCTCGAAGTCATATTTGGTTCCCGTGCATAGAATATCTGCAGAGATCAGCCCGAGGTACTCGTCAAAAGATTCATATCATCATTACCACCCCGAAC
>Ga0307513_10007089_pt1 | contig 14572 bp, 15 predicted proteins | sample 15_EM_MG_FD_202174 | JGI IMG/M metagenome (GOLD analysis project Ga0307513, IMG submission 202174) | Populus trichocarpa ectomycorrhiza microbial communities from riparian zone in the Pacific Northwest, United States - 15_EM | ecosystem: Host-associated > Plants > Roots > Unclassified | place... | reverse complement strand
ATACTCTTGAGGAAGGCATAACAGCCATTCCCATCCAAGGATACGAAACCTGTGGATTATGGTTTCATCTTCGGATACGCCTTCAGATAAAAGAGATCGACCCACGCTCCAATTGCCCATATCATCGCTGCTTGTCCTTGCTTCTGCTCAACTTGAACATTGTAGGGAATCGTGGGTGGACCGCCTGGACTGGCCATTTTTTCAGCGCGATTTTAGGGATAGCGTGGCTCGGGACGGAGATCGCAGAAGTAGCTCCACTGATAAGTCATAGGTATCACTTGCATATGTTATATCTCTGCGTATATGTTTGAGGAACTTTGGCCCCTTGCTGATTAGTATCTAAAATGCGGACGCGTGTGGGATGCGTATATGGGTCGGAGTTCATGAAACGAGATCCGTGTGGAGAGATCACAGCTTTATTTATAAAGGCATGATTTGCTTCCCAGCAGGACATTCGATCTATCATCGAATAGAGGGAGCAACACGCGGTACCTGGCACTGCAAATAATAGCACAAACAGAAAAGCATGATAGTTCATTGTAAATACCCACAAGGTACGTCAAATGGAGTAGTCTTCTTCCGATATCGTGCAGTTGTAAGTAAAGGGCCTTTGACGCAAGTCCTACACCCAGATTCATCCTTTGATAAGTCTTATATTGATGGATGTCAGAAAATCTTGGTTGCCGATAAGAAACTGGTTACACACCGTTGAAGTCCAGTACCCTTTCTTATGGGTCAATCATAACTACGAGGACAAACCGGGAAAAAAACACAAAATTGCACTGCCTTGACGAAGTTCGAAGCCTGAGGGTTGCTTAATTGGGTTAACTTGAAATGAAGAACATATGCGCCCATCGGAGCGATTTCATGAAGTACATGCAAATGGAATGGTAATCTCACAGACGTTTAGAGCAAGTTTAGAGCCAGACTTCTTGGATTAGCTCAACTACGACGGCACCTATTGAAGCAAAAAGGGGAACTTGAAGTTATGCTACATGTCCAAGTTACCACCCAGTTTCCCATGGCTTCGTCAAAGGCTTTCCACTCGAAACGAGGTTGAAATTTTCATATACCGTCACGGTGAACCGTATTAGGGCACTTCACATACTCGAGTCTATCTCAGTGGCTAGGAGAGACTAAGGAGAGATCAAGGGAGAGATGCAAGCTCAGAAATTTAGGTAAGCAGTTTTATCCGCGGTCATGTGATAATAATACTTGCGCGGTCCGGGGAAGCTTTCCCTTGAACTCAGAACCAACGTTCAACTAGAGTAGGGTCAACGAAACTCGTGGTCCTGGAGCGAGTACAAGAGGAATCTGAAGGTACGAAAAGTGTTAATCATCAAGGGAAGCTCACCTTTGTCTGGGTTTCCTAGGTTATCATTTTGGGTTACTGACTGACTCGAGTCGCACGAATCGTAATGTCGCCCTGGCCACCCTTTCATTTTGCCTCCTGGGCTCGAGAGACTCTCCGTGTAGGAAGGATATGGTGTCCAAATCTGAAGATGCGTCCAGTCATGGGAGGGACGATTCGAGAACACAGGTTGTTTTCGGTACGTCAAAACAACATATCTGACTGTTCATACCACTTACAAACCAAGAATATTCAGTCTAAACGACCTAGTTCACGAGTTAGTCGAAGAATGGTCACACTGGACCCTTTACAAATGGAAACTCTGCGCCAACCGGTCTACGATATATCGGGTGTGCAGGTAGCTAAGCTGCGTACTCCCCGAAATGTCTTAGTACCCCTGCTATACAAAAAGCGCCAGACCGAAAATCGCGAATCAGTCGGGATCCCGTTCCCACCCAAGACGAAGGGTATCTTTTACTACCACTTGTCTCCCGGATATCCTCCACAGGCGGGAGAGCTGCGTTTCAAGAAATGCGAGAGCGTGGAACGATTCCATCAGGGTGAAGATCTCCAAGTCGACACAGGACAACCTTGGTCATTGTCTCTACTCAACGTCCTCCAATCCTCACGCAAGGATGCATTTCTGCACGAACTCCTAGTCGAGCGTGGATTGGTTGATCGCGAGCTTGTGGCCGACTTGCGGCGTATTTTTGGAGGATCAAGAACCAAAGACGCAGGGCACGGACTCGGATTCAGTCGGGGAGGAGCGACACTACACGACATCGACCAGCCGTTTGTTACTGATGTCAACATAACCGGCTTCACTGCCCGTTTGGTCACCCGCCAATCTATCCAAATGATGACGGATATTTACGTGTTCTGGCCATTTGCGGGACATGGTGATTCTGCAACGTCTCCACCTCCATTTCGTGGTATATATTTTTGGCCCTGTGTATCTGATCGAATTGGTTTAATTCTGACCCGTCTCTTTCCTTCTAGGACGCGTCCGGGCCCGTTTTGAACTCGAAGATTCTCCTGACGATCAAGGGAGATACACTCTTCATTTGCGAATTCTTGATATACTCAAACCCATCGAACATCGTACCGTGCAGCATTTGATGGCGGAACCGCGTGCGGGTGAACTCGTTTTGAGGAGGAAGAAGGAACATTTTGATTTTACTCCTTGGTCTTACTCGCCTAGAATCAGCGGAAAGAATCATAAAGCGCTTGTAGAATTTCTGAAATGTCGAGCGGCTGATAAAGTCAAGTTTGGTGTTTGAAACAAAAATGTGCGACTGTTTCTCGTCTTGGAATAAACTTGAACTTACATGTCGTTGACAAGTGGACCGTATATATATATATTCTCCTGTTCTAGCTTCTCTTCCTGTGCCACTGCGCTTCCTTCACCTACACGGACTCCTCCAGCGGCTGGACGTTCGATTCCTCCATTAAGAACATGATGTTCAATAATTTTGACGAGTAGATGAAGGACGGAGAGACAAATTCTGGATACGTATGCCGGAACGAGAGTATAGCACCTCGGTCGTAATCGAAGGCGTAGCGATCGATCGATATCCTTTACAAGGTCAGGATAATGGATTCAAGATTCGAGCTGGATTCTAGTTTCAAAGTTGGTCACCGGCGCACCTAAGCAAACATGCACAACCGAAGATGCGGTTGATGTCCCACATCCACACCCCATATGTATACGCTCAGTTCGAACGTGCGGCTGCAATGGTGGACGATAAGCTGAAACGGAATGCTGTACAAATGATGGAGATATTAAACGAACTCGAAGGTGCGTTCTCTACTGCTCTATTCTAGTTGACGACGACTTTGACATGTGTTCCAAAGAAATGTCGAAGGAGGGAGGGAAGAAAGAAGGCAAAGAAAAAGGCAAAGAAAAAGGCAAAGAGCAAGTAACTTTTTCTTCGACTGAAGCGATAGCTGCTAAACGTTGTGATGTAGCATTGACTGTAAACGAGCCTGACTTCGGGGTCTTTATCTCTATCCGAATTGTCTGTGGAACTCTTTGGCCATTGAATTCATAGAGTAGACTTCCGCAGTTTGAGGCTGAGTTGAAGGCTGAGCGTGGAAGACTGGAGGGCAAGCTAACTGTCGAGAGGGGGGAGCGCATTGAACAATTTGGTCAGGCCATCGATCTAACATTGTGGGGAATTACTCAGGTGCGTATTTTTATGAAAATGTACCGTCAGCCACGGCGATTTTAATTATTAACACAGGACCCTCAATTACTCCGTCGCATCCAACTCCGCAGCCTCTTCAATGATGACCAGGCAAAACTTGCTCGATTCGCGGGATTGGTCACTCCCGATGACCCGTCGATGCTGCGGCGATACAAGCTGGACGAGAGGATGCCACGGACAGACCAGGATCGTCTGGAGGTTGCTTGCCAGGTGTTGGCCCCCCCGACGAGGCTTAAACCCTGCACCGATCGATAGGCTTATGGAGAACACCGACGCAATGCGCCTTCTCACACGGAGGTCCTCTTTCTACCAACGAAGCGACTATGCTGCTCCTTATCATGTGGATGTGGAGCGTTTCACAGACGTTATTATGCATGATGTCCAGCGCGACGAGAAAACTGGAATGCTTGGTATTCTGGAGTTTGTAGAAACGGAGTAGGCTTTTGCGCGTTCTTCTGCTGTTGGTTGACCGAAGGATATGCAATTTTGTGTCGTACTTGATGTTCACCCACAACTTCGCTCTAAGTTTTTTATTTCGTATTTCTTCCGTGCTCGTACGGTGTCCAGCACGACGTTTCTGACAGTGATATCCAAAGGAAAATATCGGAAGGGCAATGCTTGTTCGACAGAATTAAAACAAAGGCCGTTAACTACGGCAACTAACCCTATGACCTGGCCACGATGTCTTTGATGCCTTGCGCATGTCCGAAGTTTCTCGGGTGTTCGGGGAGACTGTTCGCTCATTAATAAGTATGCCCGGACGCTTGGCGATGCTAACCTCTGGCGGACGAGAAAGCAATCGTCCTTCATGCACGCTCAGGCTTTATGTATGATGTACAGCATAAATATTATAGCTTGCCTCCATGCGGATACAACACGTTTCCAAAACTTGTCAGCGCTCGGCCTCGTCATGTAATGAAGATGACTGGCGGGAGCATTTGAATGCTCGGTGATGAGTGCCTGATTGATTGCACCTTTCAAGCTTCTGAAAAGTTCAAGCTAGCATCCAGTTTAGAGCAATTTGCTCATGCACCAATGGAGGAGTTGTTCCTAATCCGCAATCTTCTTTCTGTCTACCGTCGTCAGTAGATCTGCCGCGGAGGTCTAGAAATAGCAGTGGCTGTGCGATCTGATGCCAAGAGAGATGCCCACATTGTCCCTGAAATCCATTGTCCACTTCCTTGCTCCGCTTTCCAAGCTTTCCCTCTTGCCCTCCACCTCCACCTTATGCCGCGTGTCTGAAGCCGGTGCTTATTGCGGCATAAAAGCCTCCGTCTGAAACCGGGACACCCGTGGTTGTGCTCACACGCACTTGCGACATCGTCGGATCGCTCTCATCAGCCCATATTTTTATTTTTATTACCACACCTTCATCACCTCATCCAGAGCCTCGGAAAAGCCGCGCAAGAGGTTTCCCCAACACCCCCCATTGATGTCGACTGTGACTCAAAAGCCATCTACTTCTCGCACTATTCCACTAGATGCTACACTCAAATCCACGAAACCGACTCACCACCTCTACCTCAACAAACCACTCGCGGGGAACGCCAGCAATGTCAGCGTCAACGATATCGGCCCACCATCCACGCCTACACCGGGTCTTCGTGCCCACCTGGGCCAGCTGCTTCCCCGACACGCCCTCTTCCGTGCCAAAATCGTGATACATCAGATATCGAGCGTGCCGTTCGTCGGCGGCGAGTTTGGGGTGCGGTGGAAATTCAAGAGCGTCCAGGCACCCAACGCACAAAAACATGGTGGCTTGTTGCAACGAGTCAAATCTCGCAACGGGAGCCGCACAGACAAGGGAAAGGGACGCGAAGACGCTGGTGCCGAAGGCCTGTTGAGCCCAGCTCCGCCGCCGCCGTCGACGTATACCACGGCTTCGTCGTCCTCGGCGCATGCATCGTCGTCAGTGTCGTCTCGTTCTTCAGAAACAGCTTACTCACAACAACAACAACAACACCTCTCGGCCTCCTGGCCATCCACGCCTTCCGCTCCCTCCTTCCTCGATTCATCCAACAACTCGTCTGCTATCACCTTGGCTCCTCCATCTCCCTCTGCAATCCCCGTCAGTTCCACCCCGGCCCGTGGCATGACCCCGTATCTCAAGCTGAAAGATCACTCCGTTGTGTGGTCGCAGACACTAGACCCCATCCTCAAATTCGACATTGACCGAGAAACAACCCAGATACTTCCCAACCCACTCAAACTCGTGGTGATACAACGCATAAACCATGAAGACCCACATGGATCACCGCAGAATCCTCGCCTAGGAGCTGTGTACCTGAATCTCGCAGAGTATATCGATCAAGGCAACGTGGAACGTCGATATCTCCTCAAGGAGAGCAAGACGAACGCGACTCTCAAGGTATTTCATTATTCACCCGATATAATCCTACTTTGGTTGATTAATTATTAGATTTCGATTGAAATGGAACATATCAGCGGCGAAACCAACTACATCCCACCTCCACTCTCAAAAGGCGAGATCCTAGCAGGTATCGCCGGGTTCTTGGATAAAGAAGTCGTAAAACGGCGCCCCCGTGCGCTTGACCTATACGGGCCTTACAAGGATCAAGAAGAGCTCGAGATCGACCTTCTAGGCACCTCAAAATCTGCTCGATTCCCCAAGACTGCCAAATCGGAACGCAGGATTCCCACCACCACCCCCAATCTGCACGACTCTTTCACCACCACCGACACCGCAGAGGACGAAGAAGAGGATCTGGAAAGCGAGGATGTGCAGGAGGATGAAGAGGAGGAGCAGGTGGGGGTGGCGTTTGACGTGCGGAGGCTACCGTACGCGTATGGGACGAAGACGACGGAGATGCTCATCGATGCGCTTTTCAACCCTGCCAAGACGTCGTTGAAGCATGAAGAAAGCCCGTTTACGGTGTACGAACCGCCGTCGCCCGCGTCGTCGTCGCATTCGGCGGGGATTACGCCGCGCGTGGGTGCGAGGCGCCACGTTAACAAGTCTGCGGGGGTGGTGGGGCTCGGGCTGACGGGTGTACCGCCGCTCGACCGCAATGCGACGATTGGGAAGCGCCATGGGAGCACGACGACGACTGCGTCGTCCTCGGTGTACAGCACCAGTGATAGCAGTGTGCACACGACGACGACGTCTTCGACGAAGAGCCGCTCGAGGGGGAGAGGGTCACAGTCGGATTCGCACCATGGGCATTCTGTGGCGTTTGCTGCTGGTGGTGGTGCTCCCCGGGGTACACCTGAAGGCCGGGTGGTGGTGCCTTCGCGGCAGGAGGATACGTCGATGGGTGGGTTGCGTGGGTGGTGGAAACGCCAGACGGGGTCTACCCATAAGAATACTTGATTTTTGGGGGTTCGTTTTTCTGATTTTTTGTTTGCTCTTCGCTACGACTTTGATGTGCCTTCTCTCTCTCTCTCTCTCTCTTTTTGTGTGATGATGATGGCATTGTATTATCCTTATTTCTTGGGTCTTTTTTTTTTTGTTTTCTCTCTCATTTACGAATTACGGTATACCTTTCTTGTGTCCGAATGACCTTCCTGTGCAGATTTCTGGGCATTTAATCCCGATCCTGATTATTTTTTTTTCGTTCTCTTGCATGTTCTTTTCTTTCGGTACTTGATTGTTCATATCATATCTTACTCAATATTTTTGTATTGGTATTTCGTTGCTTCTTTAGTGTAAATTATTCATATTCGAATTCGTTTAGAACAGAAAACGGGTGGTTAGGTTTATGAGATCTAGGACTCTTAGGCGGGGTGCTCGAAGAGGCGTTGCCATCTCTAACAGCAAGGCGTCAAACCCCCGTAAGGCCTCACTAATTTGCCTGTGCAAGGCATAGTTGAATAAGCGCGCGTTGGTGTGCATGGAACCTAGTGCAGTTCTCATCATTTAGATAGTCTCTCCTAGCCAGACTGCAATATATGGAAGTACCCTACGGTTCATGCCAATATATGGACCATTTAGAGGGAATATATAGGCATAGATCCACAAAAGAATAAGTAGGTGCTAGTAGAAGCGGTGGCGGAAGGCCAAATAAATCACGTCAACAAATCTAATACAGCATGACATTAGGACAGTGCACACTGCAAAAGAAGAAACAGATGAATGGTGGTGCTGATTATCACCGTCAGAGGTCCCTCGTAGACATTCTTAGATATGAGTATGTGATGTGCCTTACGATCACGATATATGGATGGAAGCTCCAGGCTTAGCTGGTTGGGTTGAGATGTTCGAAGTCGAGGACGCAAAAAAATAGTTTAAACAGTAGGTCAGAATGCTAAAGTAGACATTTGAATTTTGGAGACATCGATATCAGTGATAACCATTTGGAGAAAACTTCTCCAAAACAGCGCTGCTACTTTATTGGACGGGCACCAACATTCATCAGCAAGCCACCATTTTACTTATTCACTTTCCCTCACTTTTTGACCTTTTCCCCCGTTTCGACAAGTCAAAAAAAGTAGAGAGAGTAATATATCAGTAGAAATCAAGGCGTCAGAATCTCGACTATCAGTCTCCAGAGCTCGCGCCCCAGAAAATTGCAATTAACTAAGTTCCATTTGACCAATCACTCTCTCTCTACTTGTATGATGCGATGATAACTATAAGTGTTGTTCGAAGAAGTACATTAAGATATTGATATCAGTTTGTTCAAGGCGACTCTGCTATTGGACGGGCGCAGTTCGAACAGGGTCATCGACATTGGCCAGGTGCCGGTCACTGCTCCGCTTCTGCTTCTTCATATTGGCCATCCCCTACGCTGCGTATCTGGAATTTGGAATTTGTATCAATGGGATTTGCGTGTAAAACCGCATACTTACTGGAGAGTAAGGCCCCAAATATTTTTTGGCAGCAGCTATCACTTGTTCATAGAGCGAAGACACTCCATCCGGGTGAGAGTGGTGGTATTCCGAGAGGGGGTACTTGTGGACAATTCGGAGAAGGCTGTTAAGCGTGTTTCCACTTCCAAAATCATTGGAGACCCTGGACAGGAACTCTGGAAGGAGAATTAGGCTTTGTTGATGGGTCAACAGATGTTCAAATTCGCTTGCGCCCCGAAAAATTGTGGAAAAATCCACCAATTTTTTGATTTGGGATTCATCTACCGTGAATTTACTCCGTACACGCCTGTTCGTACAAGGAAGGATCATCAGCAGAGTCAAGTACGAACGGATTAAACTCACGAAGGAAGAACGCTCAACCAAAGCGATTGTGCGATTTGGGCAGATTTCTCTGCATCGAGTTTGTATCTGGCGTTTCTAGTAGGATCTTGCACCGCTTCCGATAGTAAGATGTCGAACGTCTTAAGGCCAGTCGAGGGTGGGCCAAGGTACAACCTGTAGGATGGGTGTGACCGACGGGCTTGTTCTTCATCGTCAAACCCCGTAAATTCGGAATCCTGCATGATAGTGAACACTGTCTTCGAATCTTGAGGAACCCAACCAAGAGCCCCCGCTTGATCCCTCGCCATTGAGAGTGTCAAGAGGCTGATCGACGCTAAGGTCACTCTTGGAGGGACCCATCGAACAAGCAACAAAGCCTGATGATAGATCCAGTGGTCGATGGCGTGAAGATGATGACGGAATAAGTCGAGTTGATAATTGGGGTGGAACTAGATATATGATCATCTCCGGGGTAATGTAAGCAATCACTTCGAAACGAACCTTTAGCTCCATCCACCTGAAAAAGGTGGCCACATTCTCCACGTGTTGGGGGTGTGAATGGCCATCCCACTGGCAGTACCATGACACATACCGTTGCAGGTCAAGTTCATAAACACCCTGCAGGTCATCTATGGACTTGGTCTCGATGAAAACCGCCGGAAGGGCAGCGTAGCAGGCAACTTCCAGCTTTCTAGGAATATCTGGCAAGGCGTGCTCAGTAAAAACGACACAGGAGCATTATTTTCAATTACCTGGCTTCGCGAGAACCTCTAAAATCTTTCTTGTGATGATTGTACGACTTTTGGCGAGGTCAATGAAGAATCTCCCTGAACGCTTAGCATCCAAAAGGAAATCAGAGAGTGAGGCGTGCAAAATTCTGATTTCACCTTCTGTCCTGTATCGTTCCAATAGGGAAACAGCGAGCGAAGCGTGGAAATTTCCGAATTCTCCTGTCCTGTCTCCCTTTGGAGGAACATAAAGAATAGAATGCAAGTCGCTTAGAATTGCTCTGGTTTGTCCTGCCCGGTAGGAAAAAAAATGGTCCAATATCTCTGGTCGGCGAGTGCCAACTTCGAGTGGCCAGAATGACATGAGAACCATGAAAATATCAAGCACCTTTTCGACCTGAATGACGGTGGAGAGGATCTGAATGTATAAGGCATCCAACTCAGCAAAAGGAGTAGCGATTTCCGGTGTAACCAACCCAAATACAACGTCCAACCTTTCTTGGGGGTGGTGACACGTGGATGCCACAAACTTAACGACCGTCGATGCATAGATGAATTGTCCAGAGGACTTTTCGACTAACCGCATAATATCTTTGTTGGACGGCCATCCACTCGTAATGTCCGCTCCTGATGGGTGATTCGTTATGATTTCGTGGAATTTCAATCGAAGAAATTGTTCAATGTCTGCGTCGGGTTTGTAGGTGTCGTCCAGAGCGAGACGAGTGGTGATTGAGCACATCGACTCTTTGCAGAAGGAGTCGCGTATGACTTGCTCCGGCCGGCTGGCAATGAAGAAAAACAGGGGGTATGTCAAGTCCCTGGTGACTGTTGAGAGAACGTCGAGAACATAGCGTTGATTATTAGCTTGTCCACATTCGTCGAGGCCGTCGACAATGATAAGCCGAGGCCGGGGTTCTTGGAAGCCACTTTCGCTACTTGAAGTGAGGAGATCATTAAGAGGTCTGGTAATGAGGCTTTCTGCCTGGACATGGAGCGACCGAGAGAGAAGGAGAGGGTCATCTTGCAAAGCTTTGTTCGTAACATCCTTGATCTCGGGGATGGCAAGGACAAGTTGATAGACAAGGGTGCTGATAAACCGGGTTTCGTCGTTACGGCCTGAAGCATTCCGCGAGAAGAAAAAACTAGCTGCTAGTTTCCCTTGTTGAAAACACATCTCGGCGATGCTTTGAGCGATCGCTGACTTCCCTGCGCCCACAGGTCCAAACATCCACATTATTTGGGCTTCATTGGCAGGATCGTTGACCCACAGCATGATCCTTTTCAAAACGGCCTCGCGAGTGTGGGGGTGGCATTTTGGTGGATCGTATCGCTCTGCTGAGTTGTGGAATGCGCCAGGGACGATATTTTCCAAGAGATCTGGAGACATCGTAAATGAGGACAGAATTGCAGTTCATACGGTAGGCATACTCCTCTCAAAACTGGGACCGATGTTGAATGTACCACCGTTGATGGTTGTATTAATGGCGCCGTTGAGCATTTCCTACCGTCCGCCGGTGCCCTAGATCGAAAGCCTGTCTGATAGTTACGACTGTGGAAAGATTTTTTCATCCATGATACTAAACACCAACCTCAATGTATCTGCTGAAGGGAGGAGGTCTTGATGGAGTACAGCAGATCCTTGGTTTCGGGCTGTGCTGCGGGTGACTCTTTTATCCTATCTTATCTTATCCGAGTTTCTTAACTTATCCTTTTTCGGTTACGAGCTTCTTTCCCCACCATTATGATTCTTTTACACCAGGTCTGCGCGCCCACCTGGGCCAGCTGCTGCTCCGACACGCCCTCTTCCATGCCAAAATCGTGATACATCAGGTATCTAGCGTGCCGTTCGTAGGCGGCGAGTTTGGGGTGCGGTGGAAGTTCAAGAGCGTCCAGGCGCCCAACGCACAAAAACATGGTGGCTTGTTGCAACGAGTCAAGTCTCGTAACGGGAGCCGCACAGACAAGGGAAAGGGACGCGAAGACGCTGGTGCCGAAGGCCTGTTGAGCCCAGCTGCGCCGCCGTCGATCACTGCTTCGTCGTCCTCGGCACATGCATCGTTGTCAGTATCGTCTCGTTCTTCAGAAACAGCTCACTCACAACAACAATACCTCTCGGTGGCCGCCTGGCCATCCACGCCTTCCACTCCCTCCTTCCTCGATTCATCCAACAACTCGTCCGCTATCACTTTGGCGCCTGCATCTCTTTCTGCAATCCCCGTCAGTTCCACTCCGGCTGTGTTATGACCAGTATCTCAAGCTGAAAGATCACTCCGTTGTGTGGTCGCAGACACTAGACCCCATCCTCAAATTTGACATTGACCGGGAAACGACCCAGATACTTCCCAACCCACTGAAGCTCGTAGTCATACAACGCATAAACCATGAAGACCCACATGGATTACCGCAGAATCCTCGCCTAGGAGCTGTTTATCTGAATCTCGCAGGGTATATCAATCAAGGCAACGTGGAACGTCGATATCTCCTCAAGGAGAGCAAGACGAATGCGACTCTCAAGGTATTTCATTCTTCACCCGATATAATCCTACTTTGGTTGATTAATCGTTAGATTTCGATTGAAATGGAACATATCAGCGGCGAAACCAACTACATCCCACCTCCACTATCAAAAGGCGAGATCCTAGCTGGCATCGCCGGGTTCTTGGATAAAGAGGTCGTAAAACGGCGCCCTCGTGCGCTCGACCTATACGGGCCTTACAAGGATCAAGAAGAGCTCGAGATCGACCTCTTGGGCACCTCAAAATCCGCTCGATTCCCCAAGACTGCCAAATCGGAACGCAGGATTCCCACCACCACCACCAATCTGCACGACTCTTTCACCACCACCGACACCGCAGAGGACGAAGGGGAGGAGGATCTGGAAAGCGAAGGTGTGCAGGAGGAGGAGGAGGAGGAGCAGGTGGGGGTGGCGTTTGATGTGCGGAGGCTGCCGTATGCGTATGGGACGAAGACGACGGAGATGCTCATCGATGCGCTTTTCAATCCTGCCAAGACGTCGTTGAAGCATGAAGAAAGCCCGTTTACGGTGTACGAACCGCCATCGCCCGCGTCGTCGTCGCATTCAGCGGGGATCACGCCGCGCGTGGGTGCGAGGAGCCACGTTAACAAGTCTGCGGGGGTGGTGGGGCTCGGGCTGACGGGCGTACCCCCGCTCGACTGTAACGCGACGATTGGGAAGCGCCATGGGAGCACGACGACGACCGCGTCGTCCTCGGTGTATAGCACTAGTGATAGCAGTGTGCATACGACGACGACGTCTTCGACGGAGAGCCGTTCGAGGGGGAGAGGTTCGCAGTCGGATTCGCACCATGGGCATTCTGTGGCGTTTGCTGTTGCTGGTGGTGCTCCCCGGGGCACCCCTGAAGGCCGGGTGGTGGTGCCTTCGCGGCAGGAGGATACGTCGATGGGTGGATTGCGTGGGTGGTGGAAACGCCAGACGGGGTCTACCCATAAGAATACTTGATTTTTGGGGGTTCGTTTTTCTGATTTTTTGTTTGCTCTTCGCTACGACTTTGATGTGCCTTCTCTCTCTCTCTCTCTCCTTTTGTGTGATGATGATGGAATTGTATTATCCTTATTTCTTGGGTTTTTTTTTTTGTTTTCTCTCTCATTTACGAATTACGGTATACCTTTTTTGTGTCCGAATGACCTTCCTGTGCAGATTTCTGGGCATTTAATCCCGATCCTGATTTTTACTTTTTCGTTCTCTTGCATGTTCCTTTCTTTCGGTACTTGATTGTTCATATCATATCTTACTCAATATTTTTGTATTGGTATTTCGTTGCTTCTTTAGTGTAAATTATTCATATTCGAATTCATTTAGAACAGAAAACAGGTGGCTAGCTAGGCTTTAAGAGCAGGTACTCTGCCTTTATTGGTTGGCCATGAGGCCGGGTGATGGAATTCAAGAGGCATTACCATCTCAAGCAAGGCGTCAAACCTCTGGTAGGATACGCGCGTTGGTGTTTGTGAACTCAGTGCAGTTGTCACCATTTAGAGGGAATATATAAAAAAGAAACCATAACCGCACATCATATTCGATCAACGAACACCCAACTCGAAAATCGTACTATGATAGCGTCTGCCGAGGTTGACGAGAATGCTATGCCGTTCGCGAGAGGAGGTAATGATGGAAGGTTCCTTCAACTCCCCGAGGGTGTCATGAGGACCATCGCTTAGATATTTAGTTTTGGCTGATTCTTTTTCTTTAGGAAAATGTGATCAAGGCGTCGATGGAGATTCAGAAACTGTCAGTTTCCCGAAGTCGACTCCAGAGCTTCCGCCCAAGAAATTTGCAATTAACTTCCATCTGACCAATCACTTTCTTTCTAATACTTGTATGATAGGATGATAACCGTAAGTATTGTTGGAAAAAGTATATTAAAATATTGATATCAATTTGTTCAAGGCGACTCTGCTATTGGACGGGCTCTAATTCGAACAGGTTCATCGACATCATGATTAGCGGGTGCCGGTGTTGAACCTTTAGTTCCACCCACCTGAAAAAGGTGGCTGCATTCTTCACATTGTTGTCAGAATTACGGAAATTCCACTGGCACTGATACCATGTCACACATCTCTCGGGAATGGTGAGGACAAGCTGATAGACAAGGGTGCTGATAAACCGCGTTTCGTTGTAGTACGGCTTGAAGCATTCCGCGAGAAGAAAAAACTAGCCGCTAGTTTCCCTTGTTGAAAACACATCTCGGCGATGCTTTGAGCGATCGCTGACTTCCCTGCTCCCGAGGGCCAAACATCCACATTTTGGTGGATCGTATCGCTCTGCCGAGTCGTGGAAAGCGCCAGGGACAATATTTTCCAAGAGATCTGGAGACATGATCGTAAATAAGGCCGGATTACGAGTCTTTTATTTATAAAAGCTCGTCTTTTAAACCCAGCCTCCCGCAATGTGCCCAAGATTCCGTTGTCCTGGGAAAGCTTATATAATCACGTAGAAAACCGATATGAAACTTATCAACCCGTTAACATTCCAGCTTTGTATGTAACGCGTGAGATGCTCCTTGAAAAGGTTAATGAAGTTTCAATGGAAAATCGTATGGTTGAAAGAGAAACTGAGTTCATGTGGCATACGATTTTCCAAGGTTTGGGGGAAAGGT